>OWIS01000178.1_pt1 | contig 28990 bp, 30 predicted proteins | sample 1732611 | NCBI WGS metagenome assembly OWIS01 (sample SAMN05065734, study PRJEB22554) | human gut metagenome | biome: ENVO:2100002; feature: ENVO:00000062; material: ENVO:00002003 | host: Homo sapiens | place: USA
CCTATCAATACGGGGAAGCTTGAAGGATTCAATAATAAGATCAAGGTACTAAAAAGAATCGGATATGGGTACCGAAACATGGATTATTTCTTTACCCTTATCCGATTCCATTCTTTACCTAAAATTTATTCATCCCCCAAATTTCCGTGAAGAGCCTCTTTTTCTTCTTCTTTTCCTTTTATATCCCCTATATCGACTCTATATATTTCTCCAGCAGATCCGGGAGTTCTTCGTTGCCTGGGAGGCCCGGGGCAAGGGGTATGAACCGCAGGCTGTAGTCTGCGTCGCTTCTTCCGGGGATTTCTTTAGGGAAGACGGCCCAGACTTCTTTGACGGGGCGGCTGTCTCTGAGAGAGGCAGCTTCTGTCATATCGCGGTAGAAGCGGGTGTTCATGTCGCGGTAGGCGTTGAATTGTTTCCTGATGCTGTAGCTTCTGTTTTCGTCCTGCCAGAGGAAGAGGACATCTCTGTATTTGAAGTCGGCTACGAGGGAGCCGTAGTAGAGGCCTTCTTTGTAGTAGTCCATCCTAAGGTCCGGCTGCCTGTGGGAGTTGTTGGTGTAGAGGGGCGCTTTGTCGCGGCTGGTGTCGGCGGAGTTTCCGGGGACGATGCCGTCGTAGACGAGGCGGATTTCTGCGTTTTCCCGCTTCAGGCGGATTTCTGTGCCGGATTCAAGGCTGGCAAGGCGGTACTTGCCTTCTTCTTTGAGGACCTCGACGCCGTCTTCGAGTTCCCAGCCTTTGGCCATGAGGGCTTTGATGAAGCGGAGGAAGCCCCACATTTCATAGAGCTTATCGGTCCTTTTCCACTGGAACTGGTAGAAGGAGGAAACGTCAAGGCTCGAGAACGGGTTCTCAAGGTTTTTGTAGAGGCGGTAGAGGACGGAGTATCTGGGGTCGCGGAAGACGGCCATGGGCATGGTTTCGGGCATTTCGCCTTTTGTTTCTTCATACCATGGCGCAAGCGTAACGCGGCGGATGCTCTGCCTGAGGAGTGTCGCGCGTTTCCTGTAGTCGATGAACTGCGAGAGGGCTTTGACGCCCATGCGGTATTCACGATCGCGGGAGAAGCGGGCGATTTCGCGCTGGCGGTCTTCGAGGCGTTCTACGTGGCCGTCGATTTCCTTGATGAAGGTGAAGAGATTCTGGTCGAGTTTCATGAGGAGCGCTTTAGCGAAGCGGTTCTCTGCGACGTCCCATGTCATTTCCGTGTAGAGGGCGGGCGTCGTCGGTGCGCCGGCTCTGTCGTGGAAGTGCTGGGGCCGGATGTGCGGCTCGGTACGCCTGTCGCCCAGCGTCCTCACATGCTTCATGCGAAGAGCCAGTCGCGAATTGGCCGTGCGGGCGAGTTCGTCCAGTACGTTCAGCACCACGGGCGATTCGTCGCGGATGGTGTAGAAGCGGAGCAGCATTTCCGTATTGACGCCAAGCGCCCCTTCGAGCTGTCTGGAAATATGGATATTGCGCTTCATGAAATCGAAGGAGAGTGTCTTGATTTCCTCGACGAGCTCATCCCTCATTTCCTGCCAGCTCTGCTTTTCCATGTAGCGCGGATTGATCTCGAGGATCCCGTACCACGCGCGGCCTGCGCCTTCGACGGTCATAACGTAGTAGCCCGGGACGAGCGGGAAGTCCTGCCCGGAAAAGAGGAGGATGTCCTTCTTCCCTTCGGGGAGGATGTACGTCTGCTCGGATTCCCTCTCCTGCCCCGGAAGCGTCACGATATCGAGGCCGTCCATGGTGAAGCGGAAGCCGGGAGGTGCTTCGAAGCGGAGAAATATATCCTGATTCTCCGTCAGGGCAAGGGCGGCAGGGAAATGGCCCGTCAGCCGGTCAGGGTCTATCGTGAAGCGCCTGGCGGAAATGATCCCTTCCTTCTTTGTCTCAAACGTGAGAAAGAATGGCAGTTTAGATCGTGTAATCATAGAGCTTCAGCTCCCCGGCTTTGATCTTCAGCACACGCTTCGACTCTTCGAAATTCGAAAGGTCGGAGAATTTCTCAAGAACGGCAGGAACTGTGCCCTTGAGCTCGCCCTTGTCGTTCAGCGAAAGGAGTATCGAAAGCTGCTGGGAAGAGCCGCGGAGCTTCGTCAGGATGCGCTGGACGACCTGGGAGTCGATGCCTTCCTTCCTCGAGAAGCCGAAGCCTTCGGGGATGTTCTCCAGGTACCTTCCCATCTGGCGTGCCACGCGGAAGCCGATGCCGCACTGGATGCCGCTGTCGTGGAAGGCATCATTCAGCGCATCGAGGAGATCGAGCTCGCGTTCAGTGAGCCCCAAGCCTCCGCGGACGCGGAATGTACTGAACATCTTCGCGCCGATTTCATCATAGCGGGCTCTCTTCCGTCTTTTGAGGCCCATGAGGTCCCTGAAGCGGCCCTGATGGAGCGTGATGACGTTCGCGCGGTCGAGAATCTTGTCGGAGAAATGGTACGTCGATTCATCGACATTGACCGTGCCCGTGAAAATGACGTTCGAACCGACAGTGATGTCTGCCGGGTAGCGGTCGCCATTGTAGAGGCGCGGTGCGAGCGACGGATTGTAGAGACGGATGACCGGATTTCCTTCCTTCTCGAGCGCGGAAATGAATTGCGCGAAATAATGCTCAGCGCGGGCGAGGTTCATTTCATCGAAGCACACGATGTAGAGCTTGTCCGTATGCTGCGAAGCATCGATCAGAAGCTCGGCAAGGCCCGTGTCGGCGCTCCTGTAGACGAGATTCTTCATGTCGACATAGCCCAGGATATCGCCGTCGTCCATCCAGGACGGGCGGACAGGGAGGAAACAGATCCTCTCTTCCGGGATCCCGAGTGCTTTGCCGTAGAGGCGGACGAGGCCGGACTTGCCCGTGCCGCTCATGCCTGCCAAGATGACGAGCCTGGAGGATTTGACGGAAATATGGAAATTGATGAGATCCTTCTGGTTATAGAGAAGGCCGGCACGGCTGGCGGTGTCCGTCAGGCGGTCGATGAAATCCTTCTCCGTGAAAGCGGGCGCTTCGTCCCTCTTCCCGTTCTTTCCCTTCGTTTCCTTGGCCGTCGTTTCCTGCTTCGGTGCTTTCTTCACGTCCTTGGGTGCTTCTTTTGCGGCATCTTTGGCCGTTTCCCTGGGAGCCTCTTTCGGCGCTTCCTTGGCGATTTCCTTCACCTCTTTGGCAGCAGGCGCTTCCAGTTCCTTCACCGGACCCTTTCCTGCTTCCAGAAGCGGTGCTTCCTTTACCTCGCGGCGGTTCTTGTTATTTTCCTTTTCCTTTGTTTCGTTCTTGTTCTTATCACTGCGGCGGGTGCTGGCAGCAACTTCTGCCTTCATGACCTTCTGCGCCTCAGCCTTCACCTCTGCCTTTGGTTTTGGATCAGCCTTCGGTGCGTCCTTCGCCGGTGCTTCCTGACGGGGCGCTTCTTTCCTGCCCCTTCCCTCATTGGCACGGCGCGGCTTCTCGGCATCCTTCAGGACCTCATCGGCCTTGAACTCTGCCTTCAGCTTCTTGCCCTCCTGCGCTTCCGGCATCTTCTCAAGCGGCTTCTTCCCCTTGAGATTCATCTTCCGGATCACATCGAGCACACCCTCGCCCGTTTCCTCATCCCGCTTGCCATTCAGCAGCTGGAAAAAATCGTCCTTCGTCACGAAATTTCCCTCCGACATGCCGAAAGGATTCACCTCGACACCGCTGTCCTTCAGGATATCCTCATCCTCAGGCACCGGACGGAGATCGCGGCGAAGATCAGGGAGAAATTCTTCTGGAACAAACCAGAGCGGACTTTCCTCACAGCGCAGAATATGCGAAAGGATTTCCGAATTATTGACATCGACAAGGCCATAACCCAAAGGGCCGTGATTTCTTACACGGAAATACGCCCCGCCCTCGCCGATCACCATCGAATCGAAAGCATCATCATGAAGCGGAGCGAAGACAACCCACGGCCCCAGCTTCCCCTCGAGATTTTTCGTCGCTGCTACAACCAACTGCGGACGGACGTCATTATTCCAGTTCCGCTTCGAAAGCCCCGGAAGCGGCTTCCCTGACATGATATGATGGCAGAACTTGTTGATATCCCCGCCGAAAACAGGCTGGTCGATCGTCCCGAAAGCTGGCACTGGATAATAATTCTTATCCACATCCATGAAAGGCGTCCGCCCTTCCTTCGTCATGTCGTCCAGGACAAAAAACTTATTACTCCGAAGAGCCGGCGTAAACGTCACAAAAGAGTCCCCATACTCCTCCATCAGTTTCGCGAGCGCCTGCTCTTCCGTCTGAAATGAATTGAAGCCGAAACCAATCCGGCTCATAAAACCAGTGAACCCGAACTTCTCCGCCTCCTCGAAGCCCTTTGGCAGCGGTGAAACCGGGTCAACAAAAAACCGGTAATCCTTCATCCCCGCCTGCGGTGCCGATCCCTTTACGATCGCACGCACACGGCCGAGCGCCTTGCCATCAGCCTGTCTGAGGGAAAGATGAGGATTATCCGGGCTTGGAAAAAGCGCGTTATAATTCGCCATATGAATTTTCCTTCCTTTACTTAAATACGCACGAAACCGACACGTTTCGTACTTTGCGGGCCAAGCCCTCATTTATTCACGGCAGCAGGGACCGCGAAATCCCCGCCTTCGACACTGCCACCCAGTGCCGCCGCGTCTCCCCAAAGGGAATGTATACAGAATTCCAAACCTTTTTAGAATTCTGTTATTATTTTAGCATAATTGAATACGGTTGACTAATAATAAAGAAGAATGGGGAAACGAAATGAGGCGGGCAAAAGGGCCGTAGGCAGGTCTTGACCTTGCCCTGGAAGGGAAGGTGTAAACGGATACAGCATTTCCTCGAGCGCAGCGAGGTTTAGCTGTCCCCGTAAGGGGAAAGTGGCGCGCATGCGCCGAAAAAGGTTCATTTCCCAAAGGAGCGGCCGTATGTTTTTCCCCACAAAAAAAGAGCCATGAAAACTCTCTCCCTTTTCATGGCTCTTCTCTAATTTATTTTTAGTTCCTCATTTTATCTATACTATCTTTCGTAGTTTCTGCTGATTCTATGAGCTTCTGGGCCTTGGCGATGATCTTGTCCATGCGGTCGGACTTGGTCTCGTAGATGACGTCGCCGCTCTGGAGGTAGCCTGCGCCAGGATTTCCTCCGGAAAGTTTGACGTAGGTGTCGCCTACGACGCCGGTGCTGGAGGTGCCTACGGTGCAGTCTTTTGGAATCAGAGCCTTCTTCTTGATCTGGAGTGTCAGGATGGCCTTGCCGTCTTTCACTTCGAAGGAGTGGACGCGGCCTACGCAGACGCCTGCGTAGAGGACGGGGCTTTCATCCCGGATGCCGCCGGCATCGTCGAAGACAGCATCGACGCGGAAGTACTGGTCGCGGAGGCGCTCGATGGGGTTCAGGAAGAGCCCGATCAGTCCTATGACGACAATCCCAATGAATGCGAACATACCGATCCTTGATTCTCTTGACATACAGCGCCTCCTTTCCTTTTCTTTGTATTATACCCTATACGGGCGAAAAGGAAAAAGGAAGAGCCGTCAGCCGAATATCTTCGTCCTCTTCATGAGCTCTCTCATCTGCATGGCGCTCCATGGCATGTATTCGGCGATGGTAAAGCCGACGAGGTCGGTTTCTTTGCTGATCTTCTCGATGAAATCCCAGACGGAAGCGCGTTTCATGTGGCCGGTGGCCGCATTGTACGGAATCGGTCCGAGGGCCGGGTTATTGAAATAGGTCGCATAGAAATCATGGGGATCCATGACGTCGCAGTCGAGGTGAAGGGCGATGTGTTTGATCCCGTTTTCACGGATCCAGGAAATGGCTCCCTCCGCGTCGAGCTCATTTCCCTTGGCTGCCGCATAAGAAACGCCGAGCCGATCAAGTTCCGCCTGTTCCACATCGACCCCGCCCTGCATGCCTTCATAGCGGACCTGTGACGGTTTCAGCGTTTTCCTCACGAGTCCGGAGAGCTTCGGATCCCCTGCGCCGAGAAGATTGGCCAGGACCATCGCATGCTCATTTTCATAGATTTCCGGGTTGGAAATATCCGGATGTGCATCGACCCAGAGAACGCCGAGGTCGTCATACTTTTCATTCAGGTATGCAAAAGGCGCCTGGGAAACAAGGCAGTTCCCGCCAAACGTAATGATCTTGTCCGGCGCTTCCTTGTCGATCGCGCTTACCGTATCCTTCACCTGCTGATACACAGCGCTCTGCGCTGTCACGCCGTTTTCCCTTTCGAGCGGTTTGAAATCGTCCGGGACAGGAATCGTGATTTCCTTCTGCCCTTCCTTCTTCGGAGCAATCACCTGCAGTATCTTCGCGCCAAAATAATAGACAGGATTATCCCCTGCCTGCCAGTCCGGAACAATGAGACGAATCGTTTTCTTTTCCATATAAATACCTCTTTATTACTTTTGCCTAGAGTATAATGTCTATAGTAAGTATAGAGTCAAGGAGGAATTATGCTTTCCATAGGAACCATGGCCGCCCTCCGCGGCACGAGCGTGCAGACGCTCCGCTTATACGATAAAAAAGGCCTGCTGCCGGCCGCCAGAATCGATCCGGATAGCGGCTACCGATACTACACGAATGGTCAGATCTTCCTTTTCCAGACCATCCGTCTTCTCCAGCGCACAGGGATGAGCCTTGCGGAAATCCGGGAAACCCTTCAGAAAGATCCCGTCGATCTCCGGAGCCTCTGGGACAGCCAGGAAAAAGCCATCCTCCAGAAACAGCAGGAGCTCCATGAAATGGAAATCATGGTCCATCAGCAGCAAAAGCAGCTCGAGGAGGCATCCCTCATGCAGCAGCACGCAGGAAAAGGACCGTATATCAAACGCGTAAGCGCCACGCTCCTTTCCCTTCCGATCGAAAAAGAAGGCATCACCCCGAAAGTGGAACCCAACGACGCCGTCAGCCTCCTCTCCCTCCATATCATCCCCGCCCTCTCCTACGGCTTCCTCTTCCCGAGAAAAGGCTACAAAGACCTCTCCGAAATCATCTACTCCCACACCATCAAGAAAATAGAATCCATCCCGCAGTCCATCCCCGAAGACCTCACGCTCATAAAGGCAGAAGAAAACTTCCTCGCCATCGACTTTATCTGGTCCAGAGAAAACTACCTGTCCTATTACCACGACCTTCTCGATACCGCCAGGAAACAGCACCTCAAGCTTTCCAGCGTTGCCTACGAAATCTCCTATCCCCTCGACTTCTATAAAGTAGAAAGCGGCAAACGCTTCATCGCAGAACTGGGAATCCGGATCATGGAGAAATGAAAGGAGCTGTGACGAAATCCGTTAAAACGCTGCTTTTTCCTTTTCTCGAGCAGAGCGAGGTTTAAGGGTGTTAACCTTGCTCCGAAAGGAGAAGGTGTCAGCGTAGCTGACGGATACAGTAGTTATCGAGCAAAGCGAGGTTTTGAGGTTTTCAGATAGAGTCGATAAATACATTTGTTAGATAACCCTCTGATGGCATATTCCAATAGAAAAAGGAGCTGTGGCAAAATGATTGCACATTTTGTCACAGCTCTCTTTTTAATTACTTCAATTTCCATCCGGATTTCTTAAGTGTCATGACAATCGGTACGACGATGATGCCGGATACGAGTGCTTCCGGAACACCGTTCATGCCAACAATGCCAAGAATCATAGCGCCGACTGCTTCGACGGAAATTCCTCTGGCTGCTGCATAAGGAGCGCCGACCAGGAGGAAGAAGGATCCGAGGAAGAGGATCGTATTCGTCAGGGAACCTGCAACAGCTGCAATGCCGGTGCGGAGCGCCGTTCCGCAGGGAAGACGGCGGTAAAGTGCCCATACAACGAGCGCGATGCAGATACGCGGCACAATGCAGATGAATGCGTCATAGAGCACACTGTACTGCAGGGCGAACTGCATCAGAAGGCTTGGCGCACGAAGCGTCTGCACAAAAGAAAACAGCCCGAACAGGACTCCGACGACGACACCGACCTTTGGTCCGGCTACAATCGTTCCGATGATAGTGGGAATGTGAAGGATCGTCGCATTCATGACGATCAGCGGGATGAACCCGTACCCCGTGATTCCCAGGAAAATGGTGATCCCGGCTAAAAGCCCTGAGATCGTGAGTTCTCTGACGCTCATGAAAGAGCGGTACTCCTGTGGCGGCTGACTGATTTTTTCCATATTGAATTTTCCTCCGTTCTTACTCCTGCTCAGATATAAGCCGTATAAATTTAGGGGATATACCAGCTTTACTGTCCAGTTCACTACGTGATACCAGCCTTGCAAATCATTCGTAAAGCCTCTTTATCCGCCATTAGTTATTATAGTGAGACAGAACCTGTTGTCAACCTTTCGGCCTAAAAGAAATTTTCTATGACTACAGGTCTTAAATTACAGAAACGGACTCATGACAAAAGAAAAACGGCGCCGCGTGGGCGCCGTAAAACTTTATTCCTTGAAAATCCAGTTTGTGAGCTTGTCTGCTCCCCAAATGGAAAATCCGGTCAGCCAGAGGTCGGAAAGGTACGGGAAAATGGAAAGATAAGACGGATCGCCATACGCTCTCCAGGAACCGGTCGACGGAAGATGCGTCGAAATGATGAACGGGATGAAGGCAAGCATCAGCCAGAATACAGCGGTGAAGATCGTCTGCACGGCTCTCCTCCCCTTCGATCCGTCAAGCTGCGTAAAAAGATAGATGCCAAATGTCATCATGGCAAGCGCTATCTTCATCCAGAAGGAAATCGTCATGACTTCCATCAGGAAAAGCATGCCGGTAAAAGGATCGAGACGCGTTTCCCCTATGGCAAAGAGAACGACCATGGAAATAAGAAGCGTCCCCGGAATAAGCCCTGTAAAGAAAGCGGAAGCAAGCCAGCGGTACTTGAGTCCCCCTTTTTCTTTCAGGGAGTGGTACAGGGCTGCCAGCATATAATCGATTGGAACCGTGATGAAAGCAAAGAAGAGCAGTACTAGAAATACACCGATGCCGGTCGGGATCGGATTCGTTTTCCATGCAATGTCTGCTTTCGTCAGATAGTTCCAGAATACAACCACCTGCACGATGACAAGAGAGATCCACACAGGAAGATGGATGATACCTCTTGCGGGACCCACTTCTGCGCCATAGCCTTTATTCTGGATGACAAAGAAGAAGAAAGGAAGAACCAGTCCCAGAAGCCAGTAAGCGCCAAGGCCTGCCGACAGGGAAAATCCGGTATGAGCAATGAAGCCGCCGATTCCCCACGGGACAGTCAGTGCTGCCATCCACAAAGGCTGCAGCCAGAATTTTTTATCTTTAAACATACTATCACCTCAATGGTATTATTGTATCACTAATGGGAAAGCCTGAAAAAGATCAAACGAAAGGAGGGTGCAGCGGCGCCTGCCGGATGCATCCTCCTTCATTGGAGTATTTACTTTTTCTTTCTTCCCCTTGTGCCCTTCTGCGCAGGCTTGTCCTTTCTCTTCTGGCGCATGTTCTTGCCCTTATGGCCGAGAGCTTTGTGCTCCTTGCTCTTTGTAGGCTTGTACATGCCGGGAATGACGACCTTCTTGGCAGGTTTTCCCTGTCTGACGCGACGGACATTGCCCTTCTCGTCATAACGGGTGATTGTTTCGGAAATGGACTTTTCAAGTTTCCTCAAAAGAAGTCCGTCTTCCGGAGTGGCATAGGTAATAGCGATGCCGGATGTGCCGGCTCTTCCCGTACGTCCGATTCTGTGGACGTAGTATTCCAGATTTCTCGGGATATCATAATTGAATACGTGCGTGACGCCTTCGACATCAAGACCGCGTGCCGCAATATCTGAAGCAACAAGGACCTGGATCTTTGCCTTTTCAAATTCGCGGATAACCTGGTTCCTCTGGCTCTGGCTCATGTCGCCATGGATTTCATCGACGACGAAATTCGTTTCTTCCTGCAGCTTCTCAGCGAGCTCATGCGCGCCTTCGCGCGTGTTGCAGAAGACGACTGCCATGTACAAGTTCATTTCATTCAGATGCTTCAGGAGCAGTTTGAACTTGTGCGGTTTCGTCGTTTCATAGACTCTCTGGTCGACGGTGGATGCCGCTGCCTTCTCCGCAACGTCGATGTAGACGGGCTGGTTCATGTACTTCCTTGCGAGGCGCTTTGCGTCATCAGGCATCGTTGCAGAGAAAAGGAGGACCTGACGCTTCTTCGGTGTTTCATCAACAAGCGCTTCGATATCTTCCCTGAATCCATTGGCAAGCATCTGATCTGCTTCATCAAGGATGACTGTCTTTACATTGGACAGATCGAGGCTTCTTCTTCTGATATGGTCGAGAAGACGGCCAGGAGTGCCGATAATGACAGCCGGATCGCGTTTCAGCTTGCGCAGCTGGTTTTCGATCGTGCGTCCGCCGATGATGTCAGCAGCGTCGATATCGAGCTTGATGGCAAAGGGGCGCAGCACATCAAAAATCTGTCTGGAGAGTTCTCTCGTCGGCGTCATGATGAGGACCTGCGTCGTATTCTTTTCTGTATCCACTCTCTGGATTACAGGCAGCAGGTAGGCAAGCGTCTTGCCCGTACCTGTCTGGGAACGGCCGATGACATCCTTCCCCTTGAAAATGGAAGGAATGGAAGCCTCCTGGATCGGGGTCGGCTTCACGATCCCCTGCAGTTTCATGATATCTGTTAAAGCAGCACTCACGCCGAGTGCGGTAAATGCGTTCATATTTCCTCCTGTCAAACAAAGACAAACATTTTATTTATTATACCATAAAGGACTTGTGACCTGCCTTGCATGGAAAATGCCATCTTTGACAGGAGGCGAGCGCCTTCTTCCCTTCATGAAACAAGAAAAGGCGAACTCCGATAGAGTCCGCCTTCCCCTATAAAGTAATTGTCAGAGACAATTATTTCATTTCTACTGTTGCGCCAGCTTCTTCGAGCTTCTTCTTCATTTCTTCAGCTTCAGCTTTAGCTACGCCAGTCTTAACTTCCTTCGGAGCGCCGTCTACGATAGCTTTAGCGTCTTTCAGGCCGAGTCCGGTGATTTCACGAACTGCTTTGATAACCTGGATCTTCTGAGCGCCGACATCCTTCAGGATTACGTCGAATTCAGTCTTTTCTTCTTCAGCTGCTGCTGCTGCCGGAGCTGCTGCTGCAACTGCTACCGGTGCTGCTGCGGAAACACCGAATTTGTCTTCGATTGCTTTTACGAGTTCGGAAAGTTCGAGTACGGACATTTCGCTAATGGCGTTAAGGATTTCTTCGTTTGTCATTTTAATTTCCTCCATGGAATGTTTTATTTATGCGTAAATCTTACGCAGATTCTTTCTGTTTACGCACTGCTTCGATAGCATATGCGAATTTCTGGATATTTGCGTTGAGTGCACGTGCCAGTCCTGCGATAGGAGCCTGGAGTGTTGCTGCAACCATACCCAGCAGCTGTTCTCTGGATGGTAGATCTGCCAGAGCCTGAACGCCTTTTGCATCGATGACTTTGCCATCGAGAAGGCCAGCTTTTACAACGACTGCTTCGCTCTTGGTTTCAGCCAGGAATTCTTTCAGTGCTGCTGCCGGTGCTACCGGATCGTCCTTGCAAACTGCAAGACCGTTCGTGCCCTGAAGCAGATCATCGAGACCTGTGATTCCAAGATCGTTAGCTGCGATGCGGGTCAGTGTGTTTTTAATGACCTTGTATTCAACACCGTGTGCCAGGAACTTACGGCGCAGCAGCGTCGCGTTCTTAACGTCGAGTTTGTTGAATGTTACAAGTACGACGCCCTGGTAACCAAGTTTTTCCTTCATTTCTTCAACGACGGCAACCTTTTCAGGACGAACGTTAACTTCATACTTTTCTTCGCTCATAGTACACCTCCTCTGCTAGTGTGTTTTTATTATTTATCACGTTAGCTAAAACGACCCCGCAAGCCTGCGAGGTCGTGTACCGGTGTTTCCAGTACTCAGCCTCGGGAGGCGGGCATATGCCCATTAAAAATTAATTACCGCCGGTCTTAAGCTAAGTGTAAATAGACTTATTGAGCTTTCGGTGCAGCTACAGCCTGGATGTCCAGGTGGATTCCCGGGCCCATGGTGGAGCTGATGGTCAGGCTCTTCATGTAGTTACCTTTTACAGAAGCTGGACGAGCCTTCTGAATGGTATTGAAAATAGCGAGCAGGTTCTGTTTCAGTTTATCTTCGTCGAAGGATACCTTGCCGATGATAACCTGTACGTTGCCGGCTTTATCGGTACGATACTGTACCTTGCCGCCTTTGATTTCGTTGACAGCTTTTGTAACGTCCATGGTTACGGTGCCAACCTTCGGGTTTGGCATGAGGCCTTTCGGTCCGAGTACACGGCCCAGACGGCCAACAACAGCCATCATGTCCGGTGTAGCTACTACGACATCAAAGTCCATCCATCCCTGCAGGATCTTGTCAGCGAGTTCTTTTCCGCCAACATAGTCTGCGCCTGCTGCCTTAGCTTCGTCTTCCTTGTGGTCTTTTGCGAACACGAGGACTTTCTTTGTTTTGCCGGTGCCTGCCGGAAGTACGGTAGCGCCGCGGAGCTGCTGGTCAGCATATTTCGGGTTGATATTCAGGTTGAAAGCAGCTTCAACGGTTTCGTCGAATTTTGCGGATGCTGCTTCTTTTATAAGCTTCACAGCTTCGTCGATGTCATAGAGTTTATGACTGTCAACGATGGCTGCTGCGGCTTTCTGTTTCTTTGTCAGTTTTGCCATTGTTTCCTCCTTTGTGGTCATAAGGGATTTCCCCTGCCACTAACGGGTCAGTCTTAGTCTACAACTTCGATGCCCATAGAACGGGCTGTGCCTTCTACAAGGCGCATTGCTGCTTCTACTGTATTTGCGTTCAGGTCAGGCATCTTTGTTTCAGCGATTTCCTTAACCTGAGCTTTGGTGACCTTGCCAACTTTCTTCTTGTTCGGTTCACCAGAAGCCTTTTCCAGACCAGCTGCCTTCTTCAGAAGAACTGCTGCCGGAGGAGTCTTACAAATGAATGTAAAGCTTCTATCTTCAAATACTGTAATTTCTACAGGGATAATCAGGCCTGCCTGCTTAGCAGTACGATCGTTAAAGTCTTTAACGAAAGCCATGATGTTAACGCCTGCCTGGCCGAGGGCCGGGCCTACTGGCGGAGCCGGGGTAGCTTTACCTGCCGGTACCTGCAGTTTTACAATTTTAGAAATTTTCTTTGCCATGTGTTACACCTCCTTATCCTTTTAGGAATGTGGTACTTACGGGCTGTAACGGGCCCTCCCACTGTGAGACGAGCCTAGTTCAAGACAGTCTCACAAACTTATGATCAAAGCAGATCGAATGAACCCGCTTCGAGCTCGATAGTAGTCGTCGTGCCAAAGTTGCTGATATCCGCTTTGACTTTGCTCTTGTCATCGGATACTTGCAGCACTACTGCGGTACGATCTTCAAAAGGTCCCTTGGTGATACGGATGCGGTCCCCTGTCTTGACGTCAGTCGTTGGCTGAGCCTTCTGTCCGTTGCCATTAATGATGCGTTCTGCTTCTTCATCAGAGAGCGGAATCGGCTTCGTAGTTGTTCCGACAAAACCTGTAACACCAGGCGTGTTTCTTACGACATACCAGCTTCTGTCATTGACTTCCATCTGGATCAGAAGATAGCCAGGGAAAACCTTGCGGGATACGGTCTTTACCTCTCCATTCTTTTCTTCCTCTTCATCCTGAAGCGGCAGAAGGATCTGAAGGATTGTGTCATCCATTCCCATGGAATGAACTTTTCTGGTCAGCGTATCCTTGACCTTATTCTCGTATCCGGAGTATGTATGAATTACATACCAGCGGATGTCTTTCTGGGAGCCTTCGGAAGGTTTGCCGATTTCAGTCGGCGCGCTGACTTCCGGTTGTTCTTCTTTTGAAATATTCTTGTCTTCAGCTTCGATATCCGGCATAGTCTCTCTCCTTTCAGCCCACAGCGTTGACTAATAACTTGGAGAGGCCCATGAATACGAAGTCTACTGCAACGATCATAATGGATACCAATACCACGGACACAATGACGGCAACGGTATACTGAATCATCTGTTTTCTAGTCGGCCAGATGACCTTCTTCATTTCCATCTTGGTTTCTTTGAAAAACCTTGTCCAGGACTGATTGGCTTCCTGTGCTTTCGCTGCCGATGTTTGACGCTTCGCCTTGGCCATACTCACACCCCAGTTCTAATGAAAGAAATAATTATTTCGTTTCCTTATGAAGAGTGTGTTTGTGGCACCATTTGCAGTACTTCATCATTTCGATACGTTCAGTCGTATTCTTCTTGTTCTTGTTCGTACGATAATTGCGGCGCTTGCATTCTGTGCATGCAAGAGTAATTCCTTCACGCATTATTTACACCTCACTCAATCTTTCTCGGCCCACGGCCAATTAACATGCTTAAACAGTATATCACACGCTTTTCACGTAAGTCAATACTGCACTTAAAAAAGCCGGGCCATCCCAGCGAGACTATTGTAGCACAGGATGACCGGCTTTGTAAATGGTTTTGTTAAATTATTTTATCTGGCTCCATTCAGCCGTTGCGGATGTATGGGCTGGGCGTCACAACCCCGCCATCAGGCGCCTTTCGAGATATCCGTCTTTACCGATTCCGGCGCCTTATGGTCTTCCATGACCTTCCGGTTCTTTATGGATTTCCATACTTTGTCAGCCATAGGAGCCCACTGCCTTGCATAGGGCATGCACTTGTCGCAGAGTTCATCTGCCGACTCCGGTGCCAGGAGATCCGTGGACTTCGCTCCGCACCGTTTCACCATGGCTGCCAGTTTAGGCGGATTTTCCAGCATGGGGCAGGGACGGAGATGGTTCTTATTGAAGGGCTGTCCCTTTGCGTATTCCTTGAACAGGGGCTGGGACAGGCAGGTGAGGAGATCATCCTTATTGATGTTAGCACTGGAGTAATGAATGAATACGCAGGGTTCCACATCGCCATTCGGGTTAATGTGGCAGTAGTTTCGGCCGCCGGCTATGCAGCCGCCGATGTACTGGCCATCGTTCTGGAAGTCCAGGGCCATGAAGGGTTTCCCTGTTTCCAGTTCCCGGATTTCACGAACCCGGTGAACCATGTAAGCCCGCTGCTCCCGGGTGGGCAGGAGATCCAGGGATGCTCCCTTGCCTACAGGCATGTAATGGAAGTACCAGGTGTACCAGGCGCCCTTGCCGATGAGCATATCGATGAAATCATCGGATGTGACGGTTTCAATATTCTTACGGGTGTAGCAGATGGATGTGCCGTAGACGATACCGTATTTATGGAGCAGGTCCATGGCATGCATGACTTTGTCGAAATGGCCTTTGCCCCGACGACTGTCGTTTACTTCTCTCCACCCTTCAATGGAGATGGAGAAGGACAGGTTTCCTACTTCGCAGACCTTCTTGCAGAAATCGCCATCGATGAGGGTGCCGTTGGTGAATGCATGGAATTCGCAGTCCGGATGGGCTTTGCAGAGCTTCAGGATATCCGCTTTCCGTACCAGCGGTTCCCCGCCGGTCATCATATAGAAATGGATGCCCAGCGCTTTGCCCTGGGTGACAATCTTATTCATCACATCATAGGACAGGTTCAGGGTGTGTCCATATTCCGCGGCCCAGCAGCCAATGCAGTGGCAGTTGCAGGCGCTAGTAGGATCGAACAGTATGACCCAGGGAATATTGATCCCGTACTTTTCCTTGTTTTCCCAACGTTTCTTATTGCCATAGAAGGCGGCTTCGAAGCCCAGGTCCATGACGGCGGTCTTGATGATATGGGGATTCAGGGTGTCCAGAGCCCGGTTCAGGTATTTCCACCATTTATGGTTGTGCATAAGGAGTTCCCTTACCGTATCAAAGGTGGAGGACTCAAACATGTTCCCATAGACCTTCTGAATCATGTAGGAAAGACGAATCAGGGATTTTCTTCTTTCATCCTCATCCTTGATTGAAATAATATGATCTACCAGCTTACTGACAGCCGCTTTCTGTACTGCGTGTGTTAATTCCATCATAAAGACCTCCTTTACGGAAGCATCGGTCCAAATATGTGAAATGTCATGGATGAATCGATACTTTCCCAACTCGCAGCGGACTTTTGCGCTGCATCTGTGTCGGAGGAAAAGCTTCATTCCTCGATTCCGGGGGAAATCGGTACTTCCCTTATAAGATCACAGATACTCCTTTCATGTACTGATTGTCAGTATCCCAATCTCTCAGAAAAACATGCGCCTCCTTCTACAGGAGCGGGACCGGTTTTCAACCCTGAACCGATCCTTTCTCCTTTTAGCACTCGCACTCCCTTTCTGCTAATAATTATATCTCTCTTCAGCCCGTAATGAAACCGTAATACATTTCTAACACTCCGTTTTGTTTTTTCCTCCTCTTCCCCGCTATTTCTACCTGCTATTCTCAATACCGGTGGCTGACTCCTCTCATTTTCTCAATTCAGCTGTTTTATTATGAGTCAAACGGTGTTTATTAATCTCATTTGCTCATTATACACTCATTATAAAATTTTAAAATAGGGGGTAATAGAAAAAATAAAGAGAACCCATGGTTGGAATGGAGCGGAGGATAGAAAATCTATGAATCCCCTCCGCAGATTTTCCTCTCCGAAAAATGACAAAAGCAGGATCACCGCAGGAGAGTTTTCTCCGGTGGTAATCCTGCTTTTCAAAATGTTTCAAGCCCCGGCAGGACAGACCCGGTTCATGCAAGAAGCCGTGAGCCGTCTGTTACAGGTTCCGTTCAAACATCTTATACTCCGTCCATCCCGTATCAGGATAGTACATCTTCCGGGCCGCTACGAAGGAAAAGCCTGCGGACCGATACAGGGCTTCCGCCTGGCCGTTTGTGCCCAGAATATCCAAACGGATAGCTTTCTTTTCTTTTTTTCTTGCCTCCTCCATCACATGGCCCATGAGCTGCCTGCCGATGCCCCGGTTCTGCATTTCCGGGCTGACCGCCAGTGCATGGGGTACCAGGATATCTCGGGCGTCCAATTTTCCGGACCAGGGGAGTCCTTTATATCCTTCATTAGAAGCGCTGTTCAAAATGACTGCGCCAAGGATATGCCCCTCCTCCCTGAGACTGTAGAGCTCCCCTTTCTCCAGGCTTTCCCTCAGGAAATTATCACTGGGATAGACTCCCTTTTTCCAGCCGATCCGGTCATTCACCGCTGCCATGTCATCAATGAGCTGCCAGTAAAAACCCCGGACCTCCCGGAACGATTCTACCGGTTCCACCTGCCATATCATGGATATTGCTCCTTTCCACCTGTACGAAACATAATTCTCGGATAGAAAAATTGTATCATTGCCAATGTAACTTTAGGAAAAATCCGGAAATTGACTGAGTAAAATTGAAGTCCCACAGCTGCGCCGCAGCCCGCCTTCATAAAATGGCGCCTGCCAATTTATGTTCCACCAACGTTCCAGCAGCGGCTTTCACTCTCCCACGGTATCTGACGTTGAAAATTTCTCAAAACTCTTCGATCTCCTCAATAAGCGAAGTGCGCCTTGGATATTTTTCCCTGTATTTTTCAGCGAGCTGTGCCGCTGTTTCCAGTCCGCCCGGATAGGCCAGCATCTTTTTCAGGACTCTTTTCACCTTCCTGTAGCCTCTTCTATCACGAGCTTCCTCCATGGCAGCATCCGCATGATAGCCATAGATGGCCAGGCAGCGATTCGGATATAGTTTCTTCAGTACTTTTTCATATCCTCCAAAATAATGGACCCTTTCCGCAGCTTCCATGAGATAGTCATACTGCTGCTCCCAGGCAAAGAAAGGCATGGCACTCGAATTTCCACGCAGGCATTTCAAGACCCTTTCCAGTTCCGCTGCCCATTCTTCCTCTGTAAACCGGCTGCGGTATTCCTTATAAATTTCTTCCCGCCCCGGATGCTCATAAAACATGGTTTTCAGCAAATCAGAGTATTTTTCTGTCATGCCTTTGCTGAGATAAATCTCCTTGAGCCGCTTTTCATAGGCCAAATTATTTCTATCCCAATCGGACATGTGGGAAAGGGCCTCCTCCAGAAGCTTCATTTCCCGATCCATCTCTCCCCGTTCCCTGTAAATTTTCAGCAGCATGCGGGTATGGTCATCCCCATAGCTTGCGGCATACTTTTCAACTTCTTCTATGGGCGCCCCTTCATCGGCAAGAATCTGCAGCAGGTAGTTCTTATGTCGATTTACATCAAATATTTTATAATCGTCTTTCTGGGCCGCTTCTTCCAGCTGCGGCAGTTTCGCTTCTATAAATTTCCGTTTCTTTGCCAGCATGGATGGTTTCTTGAAATGGCCAATGACAAAATCATATACATCATCTTCCATGTAATCGATAATTCGGCCATCCAGACGTTTAAGCCATCCAGACGTTTAAGTATAAAATCAAGCATCCTGGTTTCATCCTTTTCACTGGGAATGGATTTGCAGATATCTTCCCATATGCCCAGTGTCTGATACACAAACCCATGGTCTGCCCACTTTCCTGCATGTTTGTCTTCGACCATCGGATATACGTGGCAAAGGTAAAGTTAAAGAGGTCACGCCATTCATCGGGGAGAGGAAAATCCTGTAACGCGTGATCCATCAGTTCATCTATATCATGGACCAGATACCCCATGTGCCGCCAATCCACAAAATTATAATGAGCTGCCCGCGAAAAAGCAGCCCCCATCTGTTTCTTATATTCCCGAAGTTTTTCAGAATCCGCCATAAAGATGACCTCCTTCCATTTTAGATTTATTTTACGAAAAGAAAGGATGCAAAGCAATGGAAATCAAATTCCGGCAGTACACCATGCCCTTTGGGAAGTATCCTCGTCCATAATTGCTTTTATGTTTAATGGAGAAAGTAACCGTAAAGGAGGCTGCGGCGGATTGGCTTAAAGCACAATCTGCTAATTCATCTCCCAATTCTCTGTTTTACCGAAATAAAAAAGACTCCCCCATGGGAGTCTTTTTTATTTCAGTAAACCGGTTCAGGACCGATTATTTTACGATCTTAGCAACAACGCCTGCGCCTACGGTACGGCCGCCTTCACGGATAGCGAAACGCTGGCCTTCTTCCATAGCGATCGGGGTGATGAGCTTAACGCTCATTTCTACGTTATCGCCTGGCATGCACATTTCGGTGCCTTCCGGAAGGGTGATGTCGCCGGTTACGTCGGTGGTTCTGAAGAAGAACTGTGGACGATAGCCGTTGAAGAACGGTGTATGACGGCCGCCTTCATCTTTGGTCAGAACGTATACCTGAGCGGTGAATTCTGTGTGCGGATGAACGCTGCCTGGTTTGGAGAGGACCTGGCCTCTTTCGATGTCTTTACGATCAATACCACGGAGCAGAGCGCCGATGTTGTCGCCTGCCATAGCCTGGTCGAGGGTCTTTCTGAACATTTCAACGCCGGTTACGACGGTTTCGGTCGGTTTTTCCTGCAGGCCGACGATTTCAGCCGGGTCGCCGACTTTGACGGTACCACGTTCAACTCTGCCTGTAGCAACTGTGCCACGGCCGGTAATGGTGAATACGTCTTCGACTGGCATCAGGAATGGTTTATCAGTGTCGCGTTCCGGAGTCGGGATGTATTCGTCAACAGCCTTCATCAGGTCACGGATCTTCTGTTCATCTTCCGGGTTGCCGTTCAGAGCGCCGAGAGCGGAGCCAACGATAATCGGCACTTCATCGCCTGGATAGTCATAGGAAGAGAGGAGGTCTCTGATTTCCATTTCTACGAGGTCGATCAGTTCCGGATCATCTACCTGGTCAGCTTTGTTCAGGAATACAACGATAGCTGGTACGCCTACCTGCTTAGCGAGCAGAATGTGTTCGCGGGTCTGCGGCATCGGGCCGTCAGCTGCGGATACTACGAGGATAGCGCCGTCCATCTGAGCTGCGCCGGTGATCATGTTCTTGACATAGTCAGCGTGCCCTGGGCAGTCTACGTGTGCGTAGTGGCGGGTTTCGGTTTCGTATTCAACGGTGGATGTGTTGATTGTAATACCACGAGCTCTTTCTTCCGGTGCTTTATCGATGGAAGCATAGTCGAGGAAGTTTGCTTTGCCTTCTTCAGCCAGAACTTTGGTGATAGCGGCGGTCAGGGTTGTTTTGCCGTGATCGACGTGGCCAATGGTACCAATGTTAACATGCGGCTTGGTTCTTTCGTAATGTGCTTTTGCCATTTCTTTCTTCTCCTTATACAAAAAAGAATTTGCAAAATAAATTTGCGCTTCCATTATTATACATGGAAAGTCAATGAAGAACAAGAAAAATCATTGATGCAATCTATTCTGCGGGATAAAAATTTCCTTTTTGGAAAAGATCCCCTGCCCGCTCCAGATCATACAACTGGAAGGAAACTGTTCCGTTAAGGATTTTTAAATGTGAAAAAAGAGCTCCCAAAAAGAGAACTCTTTAATCACGGTTTTGGTGGCGGCTCAGAGATTTGAACTCCGGACACAGCGGGTATGAACCGCTTGCTCTAGCCAACTGAGCTAAGCCGCCATGGAGCTGATAACCAGGATTGAACTGGTGACCTTATCCTTACCAAGGATACGCTCTACCGACTGAGCTATATCAGCATCTATATAAAGAAAATTATTAACATGGTTGCGGGGGCAGGACTTGAACCTGCGACCTTCGGGTTATGAGCCCGACGAGCTACCAACTGCTCCACCCCGCGATATTGGTGGGTGGAATAGGATTCGAACCTATGAAGGCAAAGCCGGCAGATTTACAGTCTGCTCCCTTTAACCACTCGGGAATCCACCCACATATGGAGCTGGCAATAGGACTTGAACCTACGACCTGCTGATTACAAATCAGCTGCTCTACCAACTGAGCTACGCCAGCACGCAAGTGATGGTATTTATTATACACATCTTACTTACTTTTGTCAAGGACTTTTTTCGCTCACTTGGCGGTTCGTCCTCATCACAGTTACAGATTATAGCATAGGGATACGTACCTTGCAAGTGTTTTTTTCAAACTTTTTATAAGAAGCAAACTTCTTATATACAAAGCCCCTCAGCCCTCTGTAGACTCTTCCGATCTGGAGGCTAATGGCGTATCCTGCGTCACATCCCTGTTCAGGACCTTCTTGGCGCCCTTCAGGAATTTCGGCCTTGGAATGAGGACGATATGTCCGCATCCGCAGCACTTCACGCGCATATCGCTCCCCAGCTGCATGACTTCCCATTCCTGGCTGCCGCAGGGGTGCTTCTTCTTCATCTGGACGATGTCTCCGATGCGAAATTGAATAAACTTCATAAGGCTCATCCTTTCTGAATTTCTATTCTTTTCTTGTTTCTTTATTGTATCACAAGGCGTAAGATTCTGAACGTTCCTTTTACGATTCTTTAACAGTATCTGCGGAAAGCGCAGGTTCAGGGACCATCAGGAAGCGGATGGGGAGAAAAGCAGCTCCTGCCGGGATGAAGCGGATAAAAAGATCGCGTCCCATATCCCAGGTGCCTGCTTCAATGTAATCTCTTTCTGTCCCGTTTCCGAACATGCGGAAGGATCTCTGCCCGTCTGTCCTGTATACGCGGGGAAGGTTCGGATAATAGCTGATCTGGAAGGTGCCAAGGTAGACACCGCCCTGTGCATTGATGTAGAGCTTGTAGCGCCCGGCTCCCCTGGAATGGAATACCATATGGTACGTAATGCCGTAGTCGCCCGTATTTTCGCGGTCGACTTTGCTGAGCTCATCGCGTCCCATCTGGAATGGCAGCGAATTTCCTATGGAAATGGCCGCATTTCCTTTTGAGAAATCCCATGGCTTATTTTCCATGTATACATCCATCGGGAATGTGCCGCGCATTTCATGAGAGTCAGGCAGAAGCGGAACTGAAAGATCAAGCGCCTTCTTCACATCTTCTTTTGTACCGTCAGGAACGATGGCAACGCCAAGGGAAACCGGTTTCTTCGTCTCGATTTCAACAATGCCGCTCACAAGGTCTCCACTCCTGATGCCCTTCTTGTCATCTTCAAAAAGGACGGTCCTTTCCTTAGGCAGGAGCTTTACAAGGACAGGATCGCCTGCCTCATTCACAGCCTCCCTGAAAGAAAGCGTGGCGCCCGTCGGCATGTAATCTGCGCTTGGATCGCCCTTGACCGTTCTGGTCACTGTGATATCCTGCTTTTTATCACTCTTGGCATACACAAGGACGCGGGCAGGCTTCCCCGTTTCATTGACGTGGTAATAATAGACGCGGCCCTTCCCCTTTTCTACCGTTCCTTCATAAAGGATGCCGTAGTTATCCGCATATTCAGGACAGTCGGAAAAGATAAGCTTCCCATCTTCTTTCTTGACCAGCATCGGGATCAGATCGTAATCAAGATCCACAGGGGAAATGCCCGGCGATACGCTGCCATCCGTTTTGGGAAGGGATGCCGAAGCACCTCCCACAGCACCTGCTGCAAAAAGTGTCGTCAGGATTCCCATCAGCCAACGTTTCAGTTTCAAATCACGCACTGCTTTCTGCGCCCGGAGGCGCTTCTATATTAAATCCTAATATGTATCAAAAATGCCGCGCGCTCCTCCATCAGAGGGACGCACGACAATTATAGAATAAAAATCAGGAAGCGGCAAATGGATTATTCTACTCCGCCAAGCTCCGCAACCATCGCTTCCATCTTCTTGAAACGATGTGCCAGGCCTGACTTCGTGATGCCGCAGATGACAGCCAGCTCGGAAAGGCTGGCATTCGGATGAGCGAGCCGCAGTTCGCAGGCTTCGCGGAGCTTCGGCGGAAGAGAAGACTCCCCGACCTTGTCCATCAGAGTCTGCGCCAGATGTGACTGCCTGACAGCCGCGTCGACTGTTTTCTGCAGATTTGCCGTCTCGCAATTGACCTGACGGTTCACGCGGTTTCTCATGTCCTTCACGACCCTGACGCCTTCAAAGTCCATGTAGCTCTGGGCGGCGCCGACGATCTGAAGAAATCCGGACACTTCATCGCCATCTTTTATATATACTATATAATCATTTTTCCTGTCCGTCAGTTTGGCATTCATGCGGAAAGCTTTCATCGCCTTCACGATTTCCCCGGCGAACTTCTGGGACTGCGTCACCATCTCGAGATGATAATCGCTCTGCGGACGGCTGACAGAGCCGCCGCCAAGGAATGCCCCTGCCAGGTATGCTCTCTTTTCTTCATCCGTCTTCAGGTTCTCCATATCCTCGACGCCCGCCAGAGGCGAAAGCCCCATCGTATTCAGGAAGGCAAGCCCTTCAGCGGAAGGCTGCACGACAAGCGTGTAGACATTCTTCTTGCGGAGTCTTCTCCCCTGCCGCACCATCGTGGAAGGCATGAGGCCGAAATCCTTCTTCAGATAAACGAGGACGCGGCGCGCAACAGCGCTGTTTCCGGTGGAGAATTCCAGTCCCCAGCGGCCATGGCCGCCTGTAATGAACGAGCCGCTCATGCGCAGGAGAGCCAGAAGCTCAGCCACGCGGCAGTCCCGGTCATCCCTCTGGATACGGGCAAGCTCATTTTTCACTTGTTCGGTAAATGACATTAATGACTCCTTCTCAGGTAAGATTCCAGCGCATCAGGCGGAATATTCGCCTTCAGCAGATTATGAATCTGCACAATTTTATTGGCGAGCACATCATTATCCTGTGCTGCGCCTTTTTCAATACCCAGGAGATCCGCCTCGATGAGGACAGCGCCCAGATCATTGACTTTCGCGCGGTCGATCCTGACGGGGTACGCATGGACCTTGGCATACTGCGCAAGGACTTCCGGTCTTGGCGTCCCGTTATTGGCAAGGACGAAGTTCACGAAACCGGGCCCCACATGGTCGATGATCGCCTGCAGATGATCGCTGACTGTAAATCCGGTCGTTTCACCAGGCTGTGTCATGACATTGCAGATATAAAGCACAGGCGCGCTGCTTTCGCGGATCGCCTGCAAAATTTCAGGAACGAGGAGATTCGGGAGGACCGATGTATAAAGGCTTCCCGGCCCCAGTGTAATAAGGTCTGCCTGCTTGATTGCCTGCAGCGCATCCCCGACGGCAATCGGATCATCCGGAATCGTCGAAAGCTTTTCAATCCGGACCTTCTTTCCTGCCTTCTGCGGATATTCGGAAATTTCCGACTCCCCTTCGACAGAGACCCCGTCCGACATCTTGGCGACGAGGCGCACCCTTTCAGGCGTTGCCGGGATGACCTGGCCGCGGATGTTCAGGACTTTACTCGCTGCCTCAAGTGCATTCTGAGGATTGCCGAATTCCTTGATCAGGGCAGCCAGGAAGAGATTGCCAAGGCTGTGTCCTGCCAGCTCCCCTTCCCCGCCGAAGCGGTACTGGAAGAGCTGTTCCAGCACGGATTCCTTGTCAGCCAGAGCGACAAGGCAGTTCCTGAGATCGCCCGGGGCAATGATGCCCATTTCCTCACGGAGACGTCCCGAGGAGCCGCCGTCGTCAGCCACCGTTACGATGGCTGAAATATTGGATGTCTTGCTCTTAAGACCTCTGAGCAGCATGGAAAGACCATGTCCGCCTCCGATGCACACGATGCGCATCCCTCTGGAAAGCTCGATCTTGGAAAGAAGCTTCTTGGAGACTTCCTTCTGATCAGGAGCAATCAGCTCGAGGAAACGCTTCACCAGCTTCCTCACAGCCAGAAGCATGATCCAGATGCCTGCAAGAATCATGATCGTGCCGCAGATGGCAAGGAATGTATAGCTGTAACTCCCCGTGATCTGGTAAGCCAGACGGAGCATATGCTCTTCCATGACGCCGAAAATCTGATAGTTCATGATCAAGGTCGCGCCAAAGACGAGGATGATGATGCCCACAGAGAAGAGAAGCATCCACCTCTTGATCGACAGGCCGGGGTACAGCCACTGAACGAAATGTTTCATAGGCTAGCCCTCCTGTTCATCGACGGCATCGTGTTCCACGTGATTCCTGTGGAGGTCACGATGTTCAATATTCACGTGGCCATACTTCTCCTTCAAATGATTTCCAAGCTTTTCCGTAACGAATACAGAACGGTGCATGCCGCCCGTACATCCTACGGCGATTGTAAACTGCGTCTTGCCGGATTCCTTGAACTGCTCGACCATGAAATCCATGAAATCATAGAGCTTCGTCAGGAATTCTCCCGTGACAGGCGCCGCGCTGATGTAGTCTCCGACTTCCTTCACGCGTCCTGTCCAGTACTTGTACTTCTCCACATAGAAAGGATTCGGCAGGAAACGGACATCAAGCACCGTGTCCGCATCAATCGGAATCCCGTATTTGAAACCGAAGGAAAAAACAGTAATCTGCATTTCCTTCTTGTGATTGTCGATGCCGAAGCGGTTGTTCAGATGTTCCTTCAGATCTTCCGTCTTCATCGTCGTCGTATCGATGATGATATCTGCCTGCGCGCGGACGCCCGCCAGAATTTTCCTTTCCTGCTCGATGCCGTCCTGGATACGCATCGTCTTGGCAAGCGGATGCTGCCGGCGCGTTTCCATGTAGCGGCGCACAAGCGCTTCATCCGAAGCTTCGAGGAATACCACCTCATGCGGGATGCCGCGTTTTTCCAGTTCCTTGAGAGCCTGCGGCAGCGCATCGAAAAACGACCCGCCGCGGATGTCCGTCACGACAGCCACATGGCGCGTATTCGACGTGCTCTTCCAGCAGAGATCAGCAAACCTTGCTATCAGAATCGGAGGGAGATTATCCACGCAGTAATAGCCCATATCTTCCAGCTTCTGCATGAAATTCGTTTTTCCCGCCCCGCTCATTCCTGTAATAATGACAAAACGAAAATCATCCATTATCTCGCCTCCAGTACATACCGGGCAATGGCCTTAGCCACCCCGTCCTCATTATTGGAATCCGTCAGTCCCTTTGCCGCTTCCTTGGCAGAAGGAGAAGCATTCGCTACCGCAAAAGAAGACCCTGCCATACGGAGCATCGAAGCATCATTATTGCCATTGCCGAAAGCCATGATCTCCGATGGCTCGATGCCGTACGTCTCAGCCAGCGCCTTCACTGCATTTCCCTTCGAACATTCCTTATTATTCATTTCGAAGAAGAAAGGCTTCGACTTCACCTGCCCCACCTTGTCCGCATAACCGGTGCGGAGCACGGATTCGATTTCCTTCATCACTTCCATATCATAATCGCAGACGAGAATCTTCGTCGGTGCCTTCTTGGGCGTATAGAAATCATCGCCTGCCACATGCGCCTTCACGCCGCACTGCTTTTCATACGCATCCGTTCTTTCATCACGGAACGGCACATACAATTCATCGTCAATATATGTATGCGCGTACCATCCATGCTCGCGGATCACAGAAAGGATTTCCAGTGCCAGATCGTAATCGATCCGCTCATCACGGAGCACCTTCCCGCTTTCGCAAAGCCCCGTCATGGAGCCCGTATAACAGATCATCGGCACATCGCCAAGACCGATCGCCTGTCCCCACGGACGCGCAGCCTGGAACATGCGGCCTGTCGCAATGACGATCTTCACGCCCTTATCCATCGCGCTTTTCAGGACCTTCTTTGTGTAGTCCGAAACAGAAATATCATCATGAAGCAGTGTATCATCCAAATCAATCGCTATTAATTTGATCGCAGACATAAGTACCTCTTGTGTAAAATATAAAATCATAATTTCATGGAAATCTTTGATTCACCCTCCGTGAATCTTTTCATGTTTCCTATTATATCACAAAAGGAAACGCCCGAAGACGTGTAAATGAAATTTCAAAATTTTGTTTCTATTTTGAAAAAAGAAAAAGCCACCCGCATACGGATGACTTTTCACCTATTTCTTACTTCTTCAAAAGGCCGAGACTGTTCAGCCACTGGTTCATTTCCTTGTCATTGCCATCATAACGGAAGCCCTGTGCAAAGGAAGCGCCCTTTACGACCGTCTTCATATGCTCAATGCTCTTGTCAATGGAAGATCCGCCGCTGGTGCAGAAAGGAACGATCGTCTTTCCGGAGAAATCTCCGCTTTCAAGGAATGTGTCGATGATCATCGGTTCCTGGTACCACCAGATCGGATAACCGACCATGATGACATCATACTTGGAAAGGTCTGCCTTGCCTGCGATAGCCGGACGTGCATTGTCCTTCTGTTCCTGCTTAGCGCGGTCCGTCGTGGCATCGTACTCACCCGGATACGGATCAGCCGCTTCGATACGGTAAATATCTCCGCCCGTCAGTCCCTGAATCTTTTCAGCAGCTGCCTTCGTATTTCCCGACCAGGAGAAATAAGCAATCAGTACCTTCTTGCCGGAAAGACTAGCCTGCTGCTGCGCCGTCGATTTTGCAGGCGTCGGAGATGCAGCGCTTCCGCCGCAGCCTGCCGCCAGACCGAGGCCTAAAATCATGAAAATGACCATTAAAATCTTTTTGAAATTCATGTTCCACCCTCCCATGCTAAAAATAAAATCTTGTTATCTTCAATGTAATCCTGCATGGAAATGATGTCAAATACCCATCATTTATTGCCTGTCATGCCTTAAGTGTATGGATGAAAAATCATCCTCTTTATATATTACCGGATATGAAAAAGACCCTCAGATCTCTCAAAAAGGGACTTTTTATTAAAATAACCCGAAAAGATTGATAGCAGTTAAATCAACCGCATTTCTTTTGCGTACACAGATTATACAGTTGCAGCGTTTCCTTAAATCCGTTAATGTCCGAATTCATAGGTAAGCTCCATCTCTAATTTTTTATACTCAATCCACAACTCTTTTATCTCTTCCGAGGTCTCTGGTTTAAATGCCCCTCTCCATCAACTAAGGCGCGCCATGGTTTTATTTTCTCCCACATTTTGTCTAATTTGGATTTTGTTTCTTCATAATTCATGGCTTCTTTACCCCCCTTTAAGATGAACATTTACCATATACTCAGCTTCCCATTCAGAAAATCCATAGAATCATATTTGTCAAAAGTTTATAAAATCAATATCCACTGATTTTATAATCATTTAGGCCCTTCTTATCGCAAAGTTAATACCACGCTAAAATCACAGATTTCTTATAATCTCCCTGCTTCGCATGTTCCATCAAATACGGTATAACATGGCCTATGTAAAAGCCAGTTCCACAATCATCTTTTTTCTCAATGGTGATTTCACCTGTTTTTCTGTTAATTGTGACAATTCCATCTCCCTATTCTTGATTGTTCTCAGGGAAATAAGAGCAACTAGCAATATCATCTGTCAACTTTATCAGGTCTATTCTTACCATTAAGATTCACCGCCTTCGAATAATTATATTTCCGTTCAGTTATTCTATGAGCCTCATCATAAGAGTATTTATATCGATTCATTAATTCATACTCAAGGCGTTCATGCTTTATTAGTATTATATCACATTCATATAACTTTCCCGCCAAGAAGCCTTTGGAACGATCCTGCCATATCATACATACCATATCATACATAAAATGAGTAAACACTATGATGCCCGTCAGCTAAATCATATTCATTAATAAGCACGTGCTCATAAACTTTTTTAGCTGACTTTATATTTATTCTGACAGCCTCACTCAATTTCTTAATAATTATTTCTCGGTTTGAGTTTATTATTTCTTCATAATACAGTTTTGCATGTTTACTTCGTTTTATGTAATCTGGATCACTTTCATTATTTAATGCTGCTTTTTGCCTTTTTGTGAAATGTTTTTTACCTTCTACTTGTCTCTCATTCTACTCATCTAACATCACAGACTTATCCACACAAACAGATTTTCAGTCATCATACTTCATGTTTCCCTGTATGCTGACTGTCTTCCCTGTTTCAGGATCCCTTGCCACTCGCCTCGATGCGCCGTGCTCATTGATTCCCGGTATATAGGGAACCGTCGGAAAAACATTCTCTCCTGTTGTCATATTGATTCAACTAAAAAGAGCTGCAACAAAATCTGTGATCGTTTTGTTACAGCTCTTTTATTTCTTACTGTTTTAAAAGTCCAAAGCTTTTAATCCAGTCTGAAAGTTCTTTATCATCGCGGGAGTGTAAAATAGTTTGTGTAAATCGGTATTGCATGAATCTACTTTATGCCC
>OWIS01000183.1_pt1 | contig 28356 bp, 27 predicted proteins | sample 1732611 | NCBI WGS metagenome assembly OWIS01 (sample SAMN05065734, study PRJEB22554) | human gut metagenome | biome: ENVO:2100002; feature: ENVO:00000062; material: ENVO:00002003 | host: Homo sapiens | place: USA
CCGCATTATCGAGTCCCAGCATATTCGAAGCGATATTCATGAAGATGCTTCCCATCACCGGATGGTTTTTCGGAATATCGGGGAAGAGACGGGTGAAGACCGGGCTGAGTGCTCGGGCCAACACATTCACTACTCCCGCCTTCTCTCCAATCTTCATGATGCCAAGCCAGAGGGCGAGCACGCCCGTCAGTCCGAGAGAAATCTCGAAGGCATTCTTGGATGAGTCGAAGGTGGAATCTACAATCTTCTGGAAGATAGTCGTATCTCCCATTGCCAATCCGATGAGTGCGAAGATGAACGCAATCACGAAAAATGCTATCCAAATGTAATTTAAAACCATATAATCTGATGCTGCGACCTAAGAATCGCACATTCTCTTATTAATTAATGTAATATTTCTAAAACGGCTGCAAAATTACAATAATTTTCTTGTTTAGCGATGCTTTTATACTTTTTTAATCTCCCTTTTTATCTGCTTTCAGAAAATGGTATTATCTTTGCGCCCCAAATTCTAAAAAACAGTAAGTAGATTTATACAAAAACATTATTGAGGAAGCAAAGGACTTCTGTTGTATTTTATAGTATGGGCAAGAATGAGAGAATAAATAGCGAGCAAGAGATGCCCGCTGAAGCGAATAAGGATCATTCCGCTGATGCGGATAGAGTAAAGGAAGTATATAAGGTGACGATAGCGGGAAGCATCATCAATGTGGTGCTGCTCGTGCTGAAGTTTGCTGCAGGTATTCTCGGACATTCGGCAGCAATGATAGCGGATGCCATCCACTCACTTACCGATTTCGCCACAGATGTGGTGGTATTGGTATTCGTAAAACTGGGCAATAAGCCGAAGGATAAGGACCATGATTATGGGCATGGCAAATACGAGACGCTTGCCACAGCCATCATCGGCATTTCGCTCTTCGTGGTGGGTGTGATGATCTGTTATTCTGGCGTAACCAAGACTTATCGTGCTATCTGCGGCGAGACACTCCAGCAGCCGGGCGTTGTAGCCTTGATTGCTGCCATCGTAAGTATCGTGATGAAGGAGTGGGCTTATCAGTTTACGGTTAAAGCCGGAAAAAAATATCATTCCGAGGCTGTAGTGGCAAATGCCTGGCATCATCGCAGCGATGCTTTATCGAGTATCGGAACGATGTTCGGTATTGGTGGCGCCATCATCCTGGGAGAAAAATGGGCGGTGCTTGATCCGCTTGCAGCCATCATCGTGAGTGCCTTCATCATCAAGGCTGCCTGGGGACTGGTGATGCAGTCTGTGAAAGAACTGACGGATGCCAGTCTTTCAGAAACTGAGGAAGATGAAATCCTGAAGATTGCAAATGAAGAGCAGGGAGTAGGAGAGATTCATAACCTGCGTACCCGTCGCATCGGAAACAAGATTGCGGTAGAGATGCACATCCGCATGCCGGGTTCTCTCTCGCTTTATGAGGCTCATGAGCATGCTACTCATATAGAAACAAAACTGAAGCAGCACTTCGGCGCAGATACCCATGTGGGAATCCATCTCGAACCGATAAAAGTGAATGGAAAATATCAGAAACCGGAATAAACGGAAAAAGTCTTCAAGCTATTTTGGCTTGAAGACTTTTTTGTTTTATATTACCAGCCGAGATTTACGCTGGCTCCTGCCATAATCCACAAACCTGGCTGTTTAACGGCAGTGAGGTCGTAGTAGCGGTGGCAAGTAATGTTGTCGGCTTTCACGAAGATATTGTATTTCTTCTCATCCCACATCAGCTTGCAATCCACCTTGGTGTATGGATGGTAACCGTTCATTCTCTGCTGCCATCTTACGCTCCATGATGCTGAAAGCTTGTTCCAGATCTGATGATCCAAACCGAATACAGCCTTGTGCTTCAGATACTCCAATGCATAGAGTGATTTCAGGATGTTGGTCTCGGTCTTATGATCCTGATAGATGTAAGCATAACCCAACTTGATGCGGGTAATGAAACAGTTTGGTACCAACTCTCTCATGTAGATAGTTGCATCCACGTTGTAGCCCATGTTGTTGAGCTTTCCGATATTCATTACATGATATTTGCTGTCATTCTGTTCGGTCACGGAAGTCTGAACCCAGTCAATCATGTTGGTGCCGTGCGCATAGAAACCGCTAACGGTTGCTGCAAAACCGGTCTGGCGATATTGAGTGCCTACCTTGAAGGTGGAGTTTTTCTCCGGGTTCAGGGTGAGGTCGCCCTGCTGCACCGCATTACTCATATATAAGTCGGTGTAGGTAGGCATTCTCAGAGCCTTGTTCCAGGATGCGTAGAACTTCCAGTTGTCGTTAGGACGATAACTCATATCTACACCTGGATAGAAGCGGAAGTCGTTGTCAAGACCTGTATTCTTGTTGGCCAAGACACCAGCCGACAAGGTGAAGCCGCCGAAGATGAAGTTGTGCTCCAACATGATGTTGGTGTTGGTGCGCTCACCCTTTCGGGTATATTGACGGTCGGAACCCGAGATGTCCTTATAGTCTTTCTCTGCGAGTTCCTCACCCAATGCAGTAGAGTAGATGCACTCCTTACTGATGTCGAAACCCACTGCGGTTTTACCCAAAGCCCAAGCCACGTTGGCATTCAGACCACCACCATAAACATCTAGGTCGTGATAGTTCTCGCCTGCCTTGGCTCCAGCCATACCGCGAATCAACTGATAGTGATCCTTGAATTTGTTATAATAGAATTGAGGCGCAATCTCCCAGGTCTTCTCCTGGTTGTGCAGACTCAGGTTGAGAGAAGCCATACCGTGGTCTGTCTTCTCATATTGGTTGTTGTATTTGGCGCTGTAGAAAGTGTTGGCACCGTAGCTCTGGGTAGAGATACCCACCTGAGCATTGATGTCGAAACGCTGGTCGTAGCTCAGGTTAACCTGTCCGAAACCTTGTCCTTTCTCGAAGTCGCTGTTGTCTGTTCCTCCGTCCGAACGCTTGTAGCCTCCGCTGGCAGAGTAGGCGTGTGTCCACTTGCCTTTGGCATAAGCCGTCTGCACACGTCCCTGTGCTCCGAAACTTCCAAAGCTTCCGCCTTCTACACTTGCAGATACTCCATCATTCTTTGCCTTCTTGGTCACGATATTGATGGCACCATTGAAGGCTGAAGTTCCGAATACGCGCGATGCTGCCCCCTCGAGCACTTCGATGTGGTCGATGTCGGCAAGAGCTACAGGAAAATCAGAAGCATTGTGACCAGTCTGTGGATTGGAAATGTTGACGCCATTCAGGAGAATGGTAATCTGGTCGAAGGTTCCACCATTGATGGAGATATCCGTCTGAACACCAAAGCCACCACGCTGACGGACATCCACGCCGGTAGCTAATTTCAATACATCGTTGATAGTCTGTGCAGCCGCACGATGAATATCGTCGCGGGTAATGACAGACACAATCTTAGGTGACTGCTCTACAGTCATCGGCGCACGAGATCCGGTAACGCTCACCGCATCTAGCTCGTAAGCCTTTCCGCCCTTGTAGAGGGTAGAATCAACCTTGGCTCCCTCTGTGCTTACGCCTGCTGCCTTGGCATGGCTCAGGGTAGCAACGCTGAGTGCGCCAACAAGTACCTCTCTTCCCAAGACTGCGAAGAGTGAGTAGTTCTTGTTGGAGAATCGGTTGAACTTCAAGCTGTTGCGCTTGTTGAAAATTGTTTTGTACATTAAATAAAATGTTTATAAATGATTAATAATTCGAAGCCGCAAGCCTGCACGGTTTTCGGCATTCGGGCTGCAAAGGTACGGTCTTTCCTTGAAATGACAAAGCAAAATGTGATTTATTTTTATTTTAAAAAGCATTTTCTGATAGAAACATTTGCTTTTTCAGATTATTCTTGTATCTTTGCAACTGATATGAGCAGCCTTCGGCAATGAATTGGCATGGCTTTTGTTGAATGCTGTATGATTTCATCATTAAAACTATTAGTAAATAAAAAGAAAGGAAAAGATAAAATGGAGAAAATCAACGTAAAAGAACTGAATGATAATGTCTTCGAGACTATTGGTAAGGAGTGGATGCTGGTTTGCGCCGGCAACAAGGATAAGTTCAATATGATGACTGCTTCCTGGGGTTGCCTGGGATGGCTCTGGAACAAGCCGGTGGCTGTGGTATTTATCCGCCCGGAACGCTACACCCACGGCATCATCGAGGAGAATGAATTCATGACCCTCTCTTTCCTCGGAAATAGCGAGGAGGCTCGAAAGATATATAACTTCTGCGGTTCTAAGAGTGGACGTGATTTCGATAAGGCAAAGGAAACAGGATTGACTCCTGTGGAAACCGATAACGGCAGCATCGCCTTTGAGCAGTCACGACTCACCCTGGAATGCCGCAAACTCTATAAGGACAATATGACAGCGGAGAAGTTCCTCGATAAGGACCTTCTGCAGTGGTATGGTGCCAAGGGCGGATTCCACGATGTCTATGTCGTGGAGATTACCAATGTTTATACAAAGTAATAATTCAAATATGGCTCAAGAACAGACAGCAATTCGTGAACGCCAGAAAACCAGGCTCAAGGAGCCGGGGCGTTACGTGGTAATGATGTTCAACGACGACTTCACACCGATGGAATTCGTGGTGGAAATCCTCGAATCCATCTTCTTCAAGTCGCAGGCTGAGGCTGAAGCAATCATGCTCAAGGTTCATCACGAAGAGAAAGCCGTGGTGGGCACCTACAGCTATGACATCGCCAAGAGCAAAGTGGAGAAAGCGATGGAGAAAGCCCGTACGCAGAAGTATCCCCTGAAGCTCACTTATATGCCAGAATAAAGAAAGGAAAATATAGAATGGATAGTATGGGATTAACCCGATATATGAGTGTCTTGATGGATGATGCCATGAAGCAGGCTCGGTTTTTCGACCACGAGTTCGTAATGCCCGAGCACATGCTTCTGTCATTGCTCCGCCAATATGCCTTCTGCCAGGCTTTGCAGGAGGAAGGTGTGGATAGCATCAAGATGCATGAGGACTTGGTGGGATGGCTCGCCAAGCAGGAGCGTGTGCCTGAAAATATCAAATATCTGCCTGAGCCTTCGTCGCTCTTCAAGACGATGTTTGGTACGGCCTGCGCCTTGGCTGCTGCCGCTGACCGAAAACTCGTGAACGTGCCTCATTTCGTACAGGCAATGTTTGGCTTGCAGAACTCTGAAGCTGCATTCCTGTTGTGCAAGAATGTGGGCGACCGTCAGGGCGAATTCCTGGCGAGTGTGGATAGCTATTATCCGCTGGAAAACGAGGCTGCGGAGGCTAATATGGGCATAGGTGTTGACTATGATGACGACGATTATGACAATGACTATGATGAAGACGAGGAGGAAGGCAGAAGCCGACAGCCTCAGGATTGGCACCAGTTGGTTACCTGCATCTCTGATCAAGTGGAGGAACATAATCCGCTTATCGGCAGAGAGCAGGAACTGGATAGAACCATCCAGGTGCTCTGTCGTGCCGAGAAGAACAATCCGCTCCACATCGGTGAACCGGGCGTAGGTAAGACCGCCCTGGTTTATGGCCTTGCCAAGCTCATCAACGAGAATCAGGTACCCGAACGTCTCAAGGGAGCTCGCATCTACGGTATGGATATGGGACAGATGCTTGCCGGCGCCCAATATCGTGGCGACTTTGAAAAGCGCATCAAGATGGTGATGGAAGGAGCCGTGAAGGAAGGCAACACCATCATCTACATTGATGAGATTCATAATATGATAGGTGCCGGTCGTGGCTCTGATGGCGGACCGGATGCTTCCAATATGCTGAAGCAGTATCTGGAGGCTGGCGACATCCGATTCATTGGTTCCACCACCTACGAGGAGTTCAACCGCTACATGGCTCAGAGCAAGGGCATCGTGCGCCGATTCCAGCAGATAGATATCAAGGAACCTACCGAGGAGGAGGCAATCAAAATATTGGAGGGCTTGCAGTATAAATACAATAAGTTCCACAACGTAACTTATCGCAAGGACGCCCTGGAGTATGCCGTCCGTGCCAGCGCCAAATATATCAGCAACCGCTGTCTGCCAGACAAGGCCATCGACCTGATGGATGAGGCGGGTGCTTATCTGGAGGTGCATCCGGTAGAATCTCGCCAGCGCTCTTACGTTACCAAGTCAATCATCCAGCAGATTCTTACCAAGGTCTGCAAGATAGATGCGGCTGCCATCAAGGATGAAAACAATGATTCCCTGGCTACGCTCCGCCAGCGCATACTCGACAAGATCTACGGTCAGGACAAGGCTGTGGATAAGGTGGTTGAGGCTGTGATGATGGCGAAGGCTGGACTGGTGGATGATGACAAGCCGATGGCTTCGCTGCTCTTCGTGGGTCCTACGGGCGTGGGTAAAACCGAGGTGGTTCGTGTTCTGGCTAAGGAACTCGGCATCGAACTGGTGCGTTTCGATATGAGTGAATACACCGAGAAGCATACCGTGGCTAAACTCATCGGTTCGCCTGCCGGATACGTGGGTTATGAAGATGGCGGTCTTCTGACCGATGCCATCCGCAAGACACCAAACTGCGTGCTCCTGCTCGATGAGATTGAGAAGGCGCATAGCGACATCTACAACATCCTGCTGCAGGTGATGGACTATGCCCGATTGACCGATAACAAGGGTCAGAAGGCAGACTTCCGAAACGTTATCCTCGTAATGACTTCCAATGCCGGAGCGCAGTATGCATCCCAGGCAAGTGTAGGTTTCGGCGGTAATGTTACCCGTGGCGAGGCGATGCTGGCACAGGTGAAGAAGACCTTCAAGCCTGAGTTCATCAACCGACTTTCCGACACCGTGGTGTTCAACGATATGGATAAGCACATGGCAGAACTGATTCTTGCCAAGAAGCTTCGTCAGCTCGATGCAAAGTTGGCAGCAAAGGGAGTTTCTATTACGCTTACCGATGCGGCAAGAGAGAAGATTCTGGAGTGGGGCTTTACCAAGGAATATGGAGCCCGCGAGATGGATCGTGTCATCGGCAACCGCCTGAAGCCAATCCTGATGAAGGCTCTGCTCTTCGGCAAGCTCAAGAAGGCTGGCAAGGGCTGCGTAGATTTCGATGGTAAGGAATTGGTGATTAATTGTTAGAAAGCGATGATATTACAGATAGATGAAAATGCGGAAGAGATTTATTTTCCCGATCCGCATTACGGCGATGAAGACGGATGTTTTGCGATAGGTGGCGACTTGAGCATCGACCGCCTGCTGTTGGCTTACAGCAACGGCATCTTTCCCTGGTATAGCTTTCGCGACCAGCCGGAGATACTTTGGTTCTGTCCGATGAAGCGCTTCGTCATCTTCCCGAACGAAATCCACATCAGTCATTCCATGCGCACCCTGCTGAGGAAGAACCGATACAGCGTGGGCATCAACGAGGATTTCGATGCTGTGATTCGAGCCTGCAGCAAGACCAATGGCCGTTACGAGGAAGATGGTGCCTGGTTGGGTGAAAACATCATCCAGGCATTCACCGCCCTTCATGAGCAGGGCTTTGCGGCAAGCGTGGAGGTATGGGATAATGAGACCGGTGAACTGGTAGGCGGACTTTATGGCGTCACCATCGGCAAGGTCTTCATTGGCGAGAGCATGTTCTCCAAGGTTCCGTCAGGCTCTAAGATAGCCCTCATCTTCCTGGCCCGTTATCTGCAGGAGCATGGAGGCAAGATGATAGATTGCCAGTTGGAAACCCCGCATCTCAAGTCGATGGGTGGCAGATATATTTCTTATGAGGAATATATGGAAATCATGAATGATGATTAGGGAAATCATGCATGAAAGAATACAATCATGCATGGAAGAATACAATCTGCATGAAGAATAAAAAAGTTTCTTTTTTGTGGAGAAAATAAATAATAAAGGCTAGGTTCCCGATTCTGGGAAACCTAGCCTTTGTTTTGTTTAGAATATTGGTGTGCCGATGCAACCGTTAGGTGCCTGGATATGCAGCATCGCACATACGGTAGCGGCAATATCTGTCATATAGTGAGGCTGGGCACTCTCGCCGTGCTGAATGCCCCAACCCATAAACAGGCAAGGAATATGGATATCGTATGGATTCCATGCTCCGTGGGTAGTTCCCTTGCTGCTGTAATATTCGTAGTGACCTGGTTTCAGTACAATCTGAACACCTCCGCTGCGCTCACGGTTGTAACCGTTAATGGCACGGAACTTCAGCTCTGCAGGAATGCTCTCGATAGAGGTCTTCTCCATGTCGAAGGCATAGTGCACATCCTTGTCTTTCTTCAATCTATCTACCACTGCCTGCTTGATGGCTGCGTAATCCAAACCGAGTTCTTCGATGATATCTGTGTTGAAGAACACTTGGTAGTTCATGATGGTCTTCACGAGATCCTTGTCGGTATTGAACTTAGCCTTCAGAATCTGATTCAGCTCTTCTACCAATCCCTTTTTGTTCCAGATGCCGGCAGGGATTCGCTGATCCTGCAGGAAGGTAGCGTTGTTCACGCCTCCATGGTCGGCGGTGAGGAAGGTGAGATAATTTCCCTTGCCCACGGTCTGGTCGAGATAAGCGAAGAAATCTGCCAAAGCCTTATCAAGTCGGAGATAGCAATCCTCTGTTTCGATAGCGTTTACGCCCACCTGATGACCGATGTAATCGGTGCTTGAGCAGCTGATGGTCAGCAAATCAGTATCTGTGTTTCTACCCAGATTCTCGCCTGCGATGGCTGCCTTGGCAATATCGAAAGTCAGGTTGCAGCCGAATGGGGTACTGCGGAGAATCTTGTAACCATGCTTTTTATATAAGGTTGGCAGATCGAGTGGCAATACAGCCTTCTCACCCTCAGCGATTCCATTCTCGTAGTTGTTGTCATCGCTGGTGCTCTCCTTGTAGGAATCGATAGGGTAGAGCGTCTCCCATTTCTTGGAAAGATACTTGTTTGGGAGTTTCTGCTTGTTGAACTTGTTCACCCACTCTGGCAACTTATCCATATAGAAAGTACTGGTGATGAACTTGCCCGACTTGTCATCAAACCAGAAAGCGCCATTGGCGTGATGGCCCGCAGGGAGGATGGATGCTCTGTCTTTCAAGGCTACACCAATCACCTTAGAGCGGTTGTTGGTAGCCAGACGGAGTTCATCGCCGATGGTGGTTACCCACAGATTGCGAGGCGACATCTTGCCAGCCTTGCTGTCAGAACCTACCGGGTTGACGGTATCATCAGCAGTACAGTACACAACCTTTCCATCCTTCACGAAGTTATTTCCGGCGATTCCGTGGATAGAAGGCACGGAACCGGTCCAGATAGAAGTGTGTCCGATGGCTGTAACCGAAGGGATATAAGGAATCTTGCAGTTTTCTACGCTGAATCCTTCGCCGAGCATTCTCTTGAATCCGCCTTCGCCGTAGCGGGCGTAGTAGCGATAGAGATAATCCCATCGCATCTGGTCGATTACGATGCCTACAACGAGCTTAGGGCGTTGAGGCTGAGCCTGTGCAATGCCGCAGAAGCAGCAGAGCACGAAGAGGAGTTTGATAATCTTATTCATAGTCAAAATGTCTTTTTTATACATAACCATTCAGTATTGTATATTGCAATTCGGTTGCAAAGATACAACTTATTTTGGTATTTAACGATAAAAAAGACGATTTTTACCCAAACTTCTCATGGCGTTCAATACAGCCAGGACCGTAACACCTACATCGGCAAAGACAGCCATCCACATGGTGCCGAGACCAATGGTGGCGAGAATCAGTACGGCAACCTTCACTCCGATGGCAAATATCACGTTCTCGTGAGCGATATGAATGGTTCTTCTGGCTATCTTCACGGCAAGGGCAATCTTTCTAGGGTCATCATCCATCAGTACTACATCGGCAGCTTCGATGGCTGCATCGCTACCCAGTCCACCCATGGCAATGCCCACATCGGCACGTTTCAATACAGGGGCATCGTTGATGCCGTCGCCTACGTAAGCGAGCGTCTTGCCTGCCGGTTTTGTCTTCAGCAGTTGTTCTACATGCAAAACCTTGTCGGTTGGCAGCAGTTCTGCGCGGCATTCGTCCAGTCCCAGTTTGTGGGCAACATCTTCTCCCACTTCTCTGCGGTCGCCCGTCAGCATTACCGTTTTCTCTACTCCAAGTTCTTTCAGCTCTCTGATAGCGTGGGCACTTCCTTCCTTAAGGGTGTCGTTGATCACAATATGTCCTGCGTACTTGCCATCAATGGCGATGTGGATGATGGTTCCCACCTGGTTGCAGTCGTGCCATTTTGCGCCGATGTTTTCCATCATCTTCTTGTTGCCCACGCAAACCTCCTTGCCGTTCACCTTGGCACGGATACCCTGTCCGGCAATCTCCTCTACATCGGTCACCTCGCAGCCATCCGTAGCTTCTTGTGGGAAGGCAGTACGCAGGGCTGCTCCGATAGGGTGGGTAGTGAAATGTTCAGCATGAGCTGCCAGATGAAGCAGGATTTTCTCCTTGTCAGAATATTCGCCAATATGCACATTATCTGCATCGTGGGATGGATGGTCTGGGCAGGAATCATCTGCATGAACAGCTGCCACGGCAAACTCTCCGTGGGTCAGAGTTCCGGTCTTGTCGAACACAACGGTTCCCACCTTGGCTAAAGCATCCATATAGTTGCTGCCCTTGATGAGAATACCATTCCGGGATGCTCCACCGATGCCGCCAAAGAAGGTGAGGGGCACGCTGATGACCAGAGCGCATGGGCAGGAAACCACCAGGAATATCAGGGCGCGGTTGAGCCATAATGGGAAGTTCTCGCCAAAGGTTCCTTCACCTACGATCCCTGTTGCTGCCAGGAATGGAGGAATAACCGCCAGGGCAATGGCTGCGAAAACAACGATAGGAGTATAGACTCGGGCGAAACGGGTGATGAAAGCCTCGCTTTTCGACTTGTTCTTGTCTGCACTCTCTACCAGAGAAATAATCTTGGATACGGTACTTTCGCCAAAACTCTTGGTGGTGCGTACACGAACCACTCCTGACAGGTTGATGCATCCAGACATGATAGTATCGCCTTCGTTCAAATCCCGTGGCATACTTTCTCCCGTCAGGGCAATAGTATTCAAGGCTGAATTGCCCTCAATGACAACGCCATCCAGAGGCACTTTCTCTCCCGGACGGATTACAATCGTTTCTCCAATCTTTACATCTTCAGGAGAAACGATCTCTACTTTTCCGTTTCTTTCAACATTCGCCACGTCTGGTCGGATATTCATCAGATGCGAAATACTGTCGCGGCTCTTTCCTTCCGCATATCCTTCGAAGAGTTCGCCCACCTGAAAGAAGAGCATCACAAAGACAGCCTCCGGAAATTCTGTATCAGATCCTGGGAAGAATCCGATGCAAAGGGCTCCGATGGTAGCGATAGCCATCAGGAAGTTTTCGTTAAACATATCGCCCTTGGCAATACCTTCTGCAGCTTCGCCCAGCGTCTCGTGTCCTATTAATAAATAAGGAATGAGATAGACGAGGAGTAACTGCCAGGTTGCCAGGTCGTAATTCTTTTCGATGAAAACAGCGATGACCAGGAGAATGATGGTAGCTCCAATCAGAAAGAATTTGGATTTCAAACCGCCTTCTTCATGATGATGATGGTGGTGGCAACCGCACCCCTGGTGCTCATGTTCTTCTGTGGAGCATGAGCAGTCATGATTGTGCTCATGATGATGTTCGTGAGAATCTTCACAATGGCATTCATGATGATGTTCGTGAGAAAGTTTCATTTCTTCCATAATTTTGCAATACTTTTAGTTCTATATACCCCGGAACATTCAGTTCCTTTTTCTATTTCGGTTGCAAAATTACGAAAAGGTTTCTGCAACTTGGTTGCAAAAGCCCTAGTTGTCCTCTTTTTCTTGCCGATTCTCTTACTCAGTCGTTTGGCTTCTTGGGCAAATTAAGAAGAAACGTGAAGATTATAGCCCATCGAGATGACATTCTCGAAAATGAAGGGCATGCCGTATCAAGTAACGACATGCCCCTATTTCTTTATTCTTTATTTACCATTTCCCAATCCAAAATGCCTTTGCCTTCTTCGTCTAGTTCTATGCCTAAGCCTACTACCTCTCGCTTGTCGGCCTTGAAAGGCTCCAGGTATTGGCGGTCTAGGATTTGCTTGATGGCTGCTTCTTTACCACCGTTGTTTCTCAACTTTAATTCTATTATATAGATGTGATGAGTTGTTTTGACAACGAGGTCGATTCTGCCAGTAGAAAGCATGTGCTCTACTTCCACCTTCAAACCGATGGCGTATCAGCCTCTTGTCGCATGGTCAATGCAGGCAGTACGCATTCGTATAGCGCCTGTTTTACCTCTTCATTTGGGAAGCCTAAGTGATAGACATTTCCTACGCACGATTTGATGGTGAGATAACCTGATTGATATAAGAATAGTTCTGGACCTCCGCCAGTAACATCGGAAGTCTCCAATGTGTTGCGGAGAATCATGCAATCCTCAAAATCCGGTAGGCGCAACTCTGCATCCTTGATGAACTTCGGCAGCATGGAAGTGGCTCCCGAAGATGCCCAATAACTGTTCAGATCCTGGGTGTCAAGCGCATTGATGAGGCTGAAAGGATTGTAGATGTCAACCATGTTTCTGCGACTGAAATGGTAACCGTCGTAGTAGTCTTTCAGCTTGTCGTGGGTTTCCTGCAAAGTCCATCCGTTTACCTCTGCCATTTTTTCAAGTTCAGGCTTGAAGTTCTCTTTTATCTCCTCCTCAGTGATGCCGCAGATGGCTGCATATTCTGGGAGGAAACTGATGTTGGTTAAATTGTTGAGCACGGAGAAAAGGGAAACCTGCGTAAATTTGGTGATGCCTGTGATAAAGACCAGACGCTCGTATTCATCATCGGCCTTTAAAATGGCAAAGACTTCACGATATACCTCGGTACATGCTTCGTGTTCCGGGGTTTTCCAGGAGTGCTGGAGTGGAGAATCATATTCGTCGATGAGGATGGCAACCTTCAAGCCCGTCTGTTTGTATGCCGTCGTAATGATGGCATCAAAGCGGTCGGCAAGCTGGGCGGTAGGGTCGGGAGTGATGACATACTTCTCTTCGTAGTATCCGAATCGCAGATTCAGGTATGAACGCAAGGTTTCCGCATTGGCGCCTCCACGGCTCATGTCGAGTCGAATCACAGGATATTCCTTCCAGTCCTTTTCCAAGTCCATGATTTTGAGACCTTCGAAGAGTTCCTTTCTTCCTTCGAAGTAACATTGTAACGTATCAATGAACACAGACTTTCCGAATCGGCGAGGACGGCTCAAGTAATTATACCTTCTACCTTTGTTCGCCAAATCCCAAATGATGTCAGTCTTATCAACATAGAGATAGTTTTCTTCTCTTATCTTGTTGAAAGATTGTATGCCTGTAGGCAGCTTTCTGTATTCATTGTTTGCCATAATCCTTTCTCCTTTATTTGTATGGCGCAAAGATACGGCAAATAATTGAAACCACCAAATTTTAAAAGAGGAATTACGGTGTTGCTCTTTGGATGTACATTCTCGCATTCAACTTCATTCTCTACCAAGAAATCCAAGTTTGATTAGATTCTTCCGATATGCTAAGCTTGGTGAAAATGCAGGGTTTGGTATTGATAAGATGTTAGGGTGTCCAGTTTTGTGTTCCAATTTTCGAGTTAAAAAGAAGCTTGTACTTCTTCTAACATTATGAGAATCAGATGTTATGCAAGCAACAGACACACCCTCAATTATACATCGCTATTTTATGATAAAAAACAGTTCATTTCAAACATGTAACACTTTAAATATCAAAGCTTTGGAATTATATTACAATATTAAAAATTGGAACATAGAACTGGATACCCTAATAAGATGTTGACATGGGAGAAATTGACAGGAAAGAACGTTGATTTTAAAAGCGATTTGGTATGCTCTACTGTGACTTATTGGTTTAGTGACCAAGTTAGTGGTCAAGCTGGTGACCAAGTTAGTGAACAAATTCAAATATTAGTAAATGCAATTCGAGAAAATGTGTATTCGAAATAAAAAAAGTATAAAATATCCAATAAAATATTGATATATAAAAATAAAATGTTATCTTTGCCAAATAAAACAAGGTAAGGAATGAGACAGAATATACAAACATATAAGATTATGGATAGAATGCGGAGCTACTCTTCTGCATTCAGCCGTAATATGTTTGTTGATATTCTTAAGTATGGTGATTGTTCTCGACTTGATGGTATCCATGAAAAGTATGATGGAAAAAGAAAAAAAGAAAAGACTTATTTGTCTTATCTAAAGTATCTTTATCGTCAGATGAGTACTAATTATCGTTGCGAGTATGTTTATAAAAATGAGTTAGTTAATCAATTATTGATTAAAAATTATGCTCATCCAGAAACAATCGTGTTTAGCGAGTTTCGAATGCAAAAGTCAATAGTTGATTTGGTTATGTTTAATGGACATAGCCGTGCGTTTGAAATTAAGACGGAGTATGATACGACTCGACGATTGGCTGGTCAATTAGTTGATTATACTCGTGTTTTCCAAGAGTGTTATGTAGTCATCCCTGAGGGCTTGTTAGATGTCTATGAAAGAGATGTACCAATTAATATTGGTATAATTGTCTTAGTTGAGGAAAATGGAAGAATAGGGCTAAGAGAAATTAGAAAGGCTGTTGAAAATAAGAACATTGATGCAGGAATGATGATGAAGTGTTTGCGTACCAAAGAGTATGAAAACATTGTGATGGCAGAGTTTGGGAAACTTCCAGATGTTCCATATTATGAAATGTATGAAGCATGTGAGGCTAAATTATATGATATGCCGCCAGATAAACTGCATCAGTATTTTTTGTCAGAGATAGAGAAGAGAAAGAATAATATGAGTCTCTTGAGAAAAGCTCCTATAGAGTTGCGGCAAATGTATCTCCAGTTAGGTCTATCTCAAAGGCAAATAGAGATTCTACAAACATATTTAAATAACCCGATAAATTCAACGAAAAAGTTATGTATTTCCCATATTTAAGAGGTAAGCAATATGAACTTCTTGCATTAAAAGATTTCTCTCAGATGAGTCCTAATAATGCAAAGATTATTCCAGTAATAGAACCAGTTAAAAGTCAGGTTAATGGCTTGAATTCTGCTTTGGAAGCTTTGCGAGATAACGCAATGCGCTTTGCGGTTATCCTTAATCCTAAGGATGGTGATTTCAAGAAAGATAGGGATAATGATATCTTTCCTAAGTTGAATACTCTTCAGGAAGATCGTGAGAGTTGGATACCTGCTTATTTCTATAAGGGTTATCCTGATCTGTTGCTTTCACATGCAGAAAACCATAATTTTAGACATTTTATGGTAGTCTTTCCTGATGGTGTGAATATACATAATCAGGAAATCGCTAGGTTGTTAGCTGATGAGAAAGTTGAATATGTAATGTTGGGTAATCCATCTAAAGTGGCGTTAACCACTCTTGGACAAATGGGGAAAAAGGTGATTTTGTTGGATGGCCATTTTGAACCACAAACAAAAAATGCGGACTATGCTTTAGCGTCTGATGAGTTCTTTAGCGATGATTTCGTATCTTATAAAGAGAAAGGATTCTTTGGCTTCTCTGATTATACGGCATTGCCAAAAGTATTCTCGGAGGGCGGGTCTTTGCCTTATGCGATAGCAATCCATTTAACTTATCAGAAATCACCAGAGGAGATTTTTGTGCATCATTTTGTCTCTGACAACAATATTGATCAGTCTAACATTCGTGGTAAATTCCATGAAGCAGCTGTAAAGATAGGACCTTTCTACAAGGAAGGTGGTTATCAAGAAACATCTGCGGTTATTGAATTGATAGATAAGGCTAGTGATGTGGCTGGTTATCCTGGCTTAGGCTATATCAAGAAGTTATCTATAAAGAATCATTTGGAGTTAATAGATAGATTAATAACAGAGTAGTAATCGATATATGAATATTTGCAAGAATTGTTTTTGTGACGAGGAAATGCAGGCGGTAGTCAGCAATGAATCTCATACAGAGGGGACTTGTGACTTTTGTGGTCAACAAGGGCTTCTTATGGATATTGATTACTTCTCTGATTTTTTTGAAGAGGTGTTGTCTTTATTTGCCCCTTCAGAGTCTGGTATAAGCATAGCGGAATTGATTCAGCGTGATTGGACTTTATTCTCATCAAAGGAAATAGGTGAAAAGATATTAGGCTATTTTCTGGATAAGAATACGTTTAATTATACTGTTAAGTCTAAGGTTGATTATGCAGTTCCCATACTCGAAAAAATGCAAGTGTGGAATTCTGTAAAAAAGCAGGTTCGTGAATCTTCTCGTTTCTTTGCGGATACTTCTTCCTTTGATGATATGCACTTGATTGTATCTAATGCAACAATACCTGAGGGTAGCGTATTCTTTAGAAGTCGTGTTCTTCCTTCAGGAGTGGAGAAATTGAAAAAGAAAGAAATGGGGTGCCCACCAAAGGATAAGGCAACTGCTGGGCGTGCAAATCCGTTAGGCATACCTTATTTATATTTATGTCAAGATGAAGTAACCACTTATTATGAAGTGAGAGCTTTGTATCTTGATAGATTAGGGGTGGCAAAGTTTAGGGCAACAGAAGATCTTAACATATTAGATTTTACCTCAAAATTAAGCCTGTATATAGCTTATGCGAATGCTACAGAACCACTGTCAGATGTCATTGTTAGGCAAAAAATATTACAGGCAATAAGTCGAGATTTGTCTAAGCCATTACGACGCTATGATTCTGAACTAGAGTATGTTCCGACTCAACTTGTATGTGAGATTTGTAAGCTAAATGGAATGGATGGTATCCGTTTTGAAAGCTCTTTGCATAAAGGTGGAATCAATGTTGTCTTGTTTGATGCAAGTAAAGCTAAGTGCGTATCTGTTAAGAGTGTAGAGATTGGTAATGTTCAAATATCTTCATGAGTTTTTCTCGAAGACATTTGGGATGATTAGTTGATTTAAAATGGTGTTGCTATGGATAATTCTGAAACTCAGGAGATATTTAATAGTATTAAGGACAAGTTAAGGAATTGGACTTCCTCTGTCTTTAATGAGTTTTATGGGCTTCAAAAACTTGGTAGTCTGTATTATTATACAGATATGAATGCATTGGTTAATGGGATAATTGTACCAGAACCAGAGGTAAACCATGAGATTTGTCTTTGGGCAACAAAGTGGTCACATCTAAATGACTCGCAAGAAAACTATATAGCTTTGGACATGTTGAAAGACGTGTTTAAGAATAATCTGGAAGTTTATTATGCTTTTGTATCATTGTCAGGAGATAATCATTCTATTAGCTTTTCAAAAGAAAAGGACTCTTTGCCCATGTGGAGTATGTATGGTGCTCAGGGAACAGGTATTATGTTAGAGTTCGATGTTTCGGAATTGTTGAAAATATATGGTGTCAGATTAATGCCTTGTGTCTATTATGATACAGAATATTTTGAATCGGTGTGTAAAAGATTCTTTGGCTTAGATTTAGGTGATGAGTTTGAGTGTATGTCTAATGATAAGAAGACGTTAGTGATAGCCATCTTAACAATTATGTTTGTCGGAACTCTGAAAAATTCTGCTTTCAAATACGAGAATGAGGTTCGCATAGTAGGAATAGGGACTCCATATTATGATAGTAAAAGAAGAGAAAAATTCCGAGTGAAAAATGGAGTCTTGGTTCCTTATATAAAGGAGTACTTGCCAAAATCATGTTTGAAATCAGTGTGGCTTGGTCCGACAGCAGATAAAGAATTGTCATTAGACGCTTTGCGTTCTTATTTGGAAAGTCGCAATATTGAAGCAGAGGTGAATTGCTCTCAAATTCCTTATAGAGGGTAATTTGCGTATAATTATTTTTGTAATTAAAATTAATAAATATTTAAACATAAAAAATGAATAGACTTTTTATCATATTGACTTTTATTTTGGTTGCCGTTTGCACAGCTTATTCACAGCCAAGAGAAAACTATAAGACATCTGCAAAAATTGTAAAGGTGTCTCAACTCGCAACGAATTTCATTAAATGGGAATATAATGACCATTATTTAAAATGGGAAGGCGCTCTCAATGATAAAAGCTTTTGTGCAAGTTCAAAAGATATAAAAAGCGTCAAAAGATATTCGGCAGAAGTACAATCTCATGATGAAAATATACAATCAATGAGAATTCGCAAAATATCATACAATAACAATTACTGGTATCTACTCTCTATAACTTCATATGATGGAGCATATAAATTTCCTCTAATTTTTAAGGATTGGATTTATTGGAAAGTTACCAATCTTTATGTCATATATCCCGACCAATACAGAAAGCTCTTAAACCTACAAAATAACAACAATGATGTTATTATATATGCTGCTGGTTCTTATTTAATAAACTCAAATGAAAAAACATTGAGTACGGAAATGTCTACCATATTCAGAAACGGAAAAGTAGAACATTCACCTGGTGCTTGCCATTTTTATATAAGAGTAGAAAACGCAAATACCATACGACTTTTACTTCCTTCTTCCAAGAGATTAGGGGCATCACGTGAACTAAACTTTAACAAGTACTATTTTGAAATTCCTAAAAATGATTTCAATAAGGCTATTTGGTTTGATAAAATGACACCAGCTCAAATAACAATACCAACGCCTGATCCACAATCAATCTGTGATGTCAATAACTACAGTACAAAAACTGCGGCACACTTTATCGGAGGGACAGAAGCAATGGAGGCTTATATCAAAAGTAATATGAGATATCCATCAAATTCCTATTATAATCGTATAGAAGGAACAGTTATTGTATCTGCAGAGATCAAGCACGATGGCTCTATTGGCGACCAAAAGATTAAACAATCCATAAATGATGAACTAGATAGAGAGGCGCAAAGAATCATCTCATACATGCCAAAATGGGAACCAGCAACAGAAGAAGGTACAAAAATGAAATCAATAGTAGACATTCCCATCAAATTCCAAATTTCTGATTTTGGAAAATAAGAAAGAATAAAATAAATATCAGCTATTTCCGTATTCCCAGTTGCTTCAGATGCAGGGAAGAGAGATCAACTTCTTCCGCAAGCTCAGCAACCAAGATGCGCTGATTGTCGATGACTTTGGGATGGTTAAGCTGGATGATCAAATCCAACACGACTTTGAGCAAATAATCGACGACAAGTACAGCAGAAAGGCACTCATCCTTGCCAGTCAACTTCCTGTCGCTGATTGTTACAATGTGTTCCAAAGTGAGCTCATCGCAGAGGCTTGCTTGGACAGATTGGTGCATAAAGCAATAAAATTTGACTTAAAAGGCGAGAGTTTAAGAAAAAAGTATTAACTTTGCCGACAATACTGAAGGTTACTAATGGAGTGAACGGGTATTACCCGGAATACGCAACTTCTTTTGTTTTTAGTGAGTTTTATGGGCTTCGAAAACTTGGTAGTCAATATTCGAATAGTATGAACTGTTTATATTAAAGTATCTTAAATCATAAATGTAAATTCGATAAATTCATGTTTTTTTATAAATTTGCAAAACAAGAACAAAATTGTATAAAAGATGAGTCAACTTGAAAAAGTGGGTCTTCTTGTATATACAGCGATCAAGAGTGGCATGCTTTCTCCAGGCAAGGAATATGACTTTGATTTTACCATGAGCTCTTGGAATCAGAAACTTGGGAGGCAAAGCCTACCTACAAAGGCTTTATGGGATACGGACCTGGGTGTGCAGTCCTGACAGATACCAAAACTGGAGCAGAAACGTTATCAGGAATCGAGAATCGTTTTTTACCTACACTCCTACAAAACTTATTGTTTGCGGATTTTAGGGGAATTACGGTGTTGCTCTTTGAAGATGCATTCTTTCTGCAAGCTTGAATTCGTAGTTTCAAGCATGTTTCCTAAAACGAAAAAAGCAGTTAAGCTATTTCTGCTTAACTGCTTGATTTTCAAAGTGGACCAGCTAGGGCTTGAACCTAGGACCTCCAGATTATGAGTCTGTGCCGAGCCTTACTAACTCCTGCGGACTTAGCAAGGTGTAACCAACTGAGCTACAAGTCTTTTTATGCTATTTGTCAACCTGTTAATGAACACTGATAGAATGAAATTAGTCAACAATGAGTCAACAATCATCCTTTTTGCTTGGGTACAATAGTTATGTACTTTGCAAATAATATTGGGATTCATTTTATAGAGAGAACCCCCATCTCTCTTATAATTCTTCAAGAAGACAATCTAAGGATTGCAGTCGCTTCTTTCCCTCGATATGGTCTTTCACTTCTTGAAGTGCTCCACGAAGTACTGTTGTGATGTCTTGTCTCTTGTATTCTGTCATATAGATAATATTGATGTATGGCTGTAAAGATAATGCTTTTCTTTGGTTTGACAACTATTTTGGTAACAAAATTTTTCTATTTAAAGAATATTAGCAATAAAGCCAACCTCCACATGATAGAAGAAGTTGGCTTGTATTTAATGTAGAATTCCTTCATGCTGCATTACCCATGCAATGAAGTTTCCAAATTTATTGTCAATATAGTTTATAGCTTTCTTTTCTGCATCTTTTTTGCGAGAATTATAAGTTGTAAATAATCCCGATGGTACAGTTATATGAAAACGAAATTCGACTTCACGTAGTTTACCCAAAAAATGACCTGCGACCTTATTTTCATAATCATCTTTTCCTATAAACTTCCAATCAATTTTCTTTTTTAGAGCAAGTTCGGTAGTTTTAAGTGAAAGATTCACTATATTTTCTAATGTTGGTCTTATCGTGATGTCAAAAATATCTCTTTCTGGAATTCCTTCTATAGTAATATCCCATCCAGCGTGTTCCATAATTTAAAAGTTTTGTATGATATTGTAGTTTTACTATATGCCTCAAAACATGTTATTTGTCTAAATTCTCTGCAGCACTAATGATGGATGCTAGTAATCCAGATAAATCCATAAGGCTCATTTTTTTCCCCTTGAAATAATAAGGTGCAAGAATTACAGAACGACTAGAATTGCTTGCAATGCTCATGATTTCATCCATTAGAACAGAAATTGTACCACATTCTACTTGAAGTCGTGCTCTGTTGGCTGTTTGTGGATATTGGATTTCACCATAAATATAATCAAATTTAGGCTCAATCTGCTTTATAAGTGTATTGATTTTGCCTATAGAACCAAAATTAGAAAAGAATCCCATATTGTACTATGTGCCTTTATATCCCCACCAGATAGGCTTTTATTGATAGTTGCTTTCTACACATAAAGAAAGGAGCATGGGGACTATTGGTGTTTACTAACATAAAGCTCTGGACTGCTTGCGACATATAAACAGACAATAGCCCATGCTCCATGTGTTATATATATGGGTATATATATGCAACATGAAAGCATGAGCACCTTGACCTGTTACCTATGTCGTTAGAATTGTCCAGATTCTATGTTAAGATAACGTCAAACGCTCATTCTAAATATGTACTTCTACTCCTTGTAGAATTGGTGCAAATTTAGCAATAATTGTTTGATTGACCAAGGATTTGTCTGTCTTTCTTCTAATATATGTTGAGATTTAACATTTCTGCTTAGTTTCTCTCATAGCTACATATATCAATGAAGCGTCTTTTGCTTATTTGTTAGTAACTAAAGGACACCTACCATTTCTGATAGATGTCCTGTCTGTGGTTAGTCGATAAACCATTTATATCGCTCGTCACCATGCAAGGCTGCATTGATGCCAAGTGCAAGTTGGGTGGTGTTGAGGCTCCTATCCAAGAATGAGTCTATATAGCTAGACTTGTTAGCTCCTGTTAACAGGTTGTAGAACTTCCACATGTTGATGTCCTCTCCAAAACTACTAAAGTTCTTATCATTGATGTATGCTTTGGCTACGCTGTTAATCTGTGTATCAGTTAGCAACATCTTAGGAATGTTTCTCTGATAGTAATTAGGTAAGCACTGATAGAGTCTCATCTTGCCAAGTATCTGGCAAAACTGATGTTCGTTCATGGTGGTGTTCCCTAATGAGTGGAGTAGTTGAAGTTGTCTAGCAGGATTGAAACAGTTGAATAGCTCCAAGGCTGCACGATAGAGTCCATTGGTAGATGTCACTCTCAAATCCTCTTTGTAGCCATCTGTAAAGATGCACATGTTGCAGCAAACTTGATTCTTGAAACCGATAGCTAGTCTGAATAGCTCTGGTGATTTCTTGGAATATAAGTTCATCTGATTGTATGCTCTTACTCCTACGATTGACAAGTTCAGCTTGTTACCCATTACAGTTTCAAAGACCGTAGGAATGTCAATGCAGAATGCTGCACGCTCGTAGTAGATGGTCTTGTCTGAATCCAAGAGTTGATTGGCTGGCTTATGTAAAGCTTCTGGTATTCTTCCTTTGATTACGTGGGAAACTCGAATGTTTGGAGTTTCAACCTTTTGACCGTGGAAGAAAGTTCTGGTAGCATCCTCAATGGTCTCGATAAAGTCAGCGTGGTTGATGGTCAACTCGTTGTCTTTAGCAAAAACAGGAGTGATGCAATCGTTCTTCAAGTGCTCGAAAGTTACTTCTTGCGTGTTAGCCTCGATAAAGTGATTCTCTGCTTTAAACTCGTCTAAGATAACTGCATCCTCGATGTGATTTGTTCTCTGTGCCTGTGGCAATAAAATAATGTTGTTCATAATCTCAATAAATTAGAAGTGAATAATGTTGTTTATAATCTCAAAATAAATATAGTTGCTATTACATGACTATTTTCTATATCTATTTTTCTTTCTAAGTGTGAGGAGGGGACTAAAGTATATGTCCACCGCCTTTCGTAGAACACATGGGGGATAAAGTAGGGGGGCATATATAAATGTGTAAAACTCTTATTTTTAGTCTTTCTCTCTTTTCTCTTGTCTTCTGATTTTTTGAGATATGATGTTTCCTAACTAAATATGCAGGTGAAAAAGTTGAGGCTGTTAATTGGTGCTGTAGGATAGTTTTGGAATGGATAGGGGAAAATAGGAGAATCGGGTTATCTTGTCCTGGGCTCTCTTGTCTATGGATAGTATAAAAACGAAAAAAGCCGCAAGCGTTGAGGCTCACGGCTTAGTTTGATTAATCAGATAACTATTAAATATTTTATGCCAAAAAGTGAAAACTAGTTCCATCTTCTTAGACAATGATATGTGTATTCTGAAAAAATCCAAGAGATTTCTGATATTTTTCTGCATAAGATTTTGATTTGTTTGTTGCTATAAAGTTCTGGTCATAGTATGAAATATAGAAGAAAATGATGCCTAATGAAATAAAAAAACAGGGGACACCATAGAATGGCATCCCCGTATGATGAAGATTAAGTGTTCTTTGTTACTGAGACAGGTCTGGCGACATTTTTTGAATAGGGTCTATAAAAGGCTTATTCTGAAATTTTTGTCGCCATTAAATAAATTTTTTGCGGATAATTAAATATCCTCGTTTCTTGCCTCGTTGCTGAGGCTTTGCTTCAAAGAAATCTAAAATAGTATGTGATGTAACAGCTTTTAATGGTTTCATATCTAAATCCTTACATATTTGTTTTAATTTTGACTTGATATTCTCTGCTGAGTACCAAGCACCAATCTGAAAATCTAAGTTTAATAATTTTTGGGCTTCGTTACCTCTAGCTTTGTTATGATAGTCCGTAAGGATTATTTCCCTTTTTATCTTTTTGCTGTTATATCTAAGCTCTTCTATTTTTGCTTTGCCGAGCTTGTCGTAAGCTTCCACTATAAGTTTGTCTACCTGTCGTAATTCTTCTTTGAAACTTAAATCTAATTCAGTTGAGCAATCCCCAAGTATTTCTAATTGCTTAACTAGTATCTTTCTCTTTGCTTTTAGTGAAATAGCATTGTTCTCTCTATGTAATCTTTCGTAATCTCCTAATTTATAATGGTTGTTATGATAGGAGGATAAAGAGAAAACTTCATTGTCGCTAAAAGCCCGATAGAGATTAACTGAATTTTGATAGTACCCCTTGATAAATTCATTATCAATATAGTTGTCAATTGCAAAGTAGTTAATATAACCATCTGTAGTTAGAAATTGAGTGAAAGGTAAAGTATCTAATATGGCTTTATATGCTTCTTGCTTCATTTTGCACTTTCTATTTTGTTCATAGAGCAAGTTTATATTATCATATGTCTCTTTAAAACATTTAATGTAGCCATTCAATTCATCTCGATTCCATATAGGATAATGGTTGTTTATATTACTAATTAGGTGTAGGCTTGATATGCCATTCCGAAATCTACCTGCACATTGGATAATGTCAGTGTTAGGGTCGAACATCGTATATTCAGCCATATAGCAATCTGTAAGAAGCAGAACGTTAGGACACTCATTTATTTCTATATCTACCGCATTGTAAAAACGAGAAGTTAGCCAATTATAATGCTTCATATTCTTCTCGTCCCAAGTACTATAAGCGGATTTAAAGTTTAGTCCCCTCAGTTTATCTACACTTTTATCTGAGCAAAAAACAGCAGATTTATCTAGAAGATTGAGCTGTTTCATCAACGCATAAATAGTATCTGTGGAGTTGCAAAAGAGGAAACATGTTTTGTCTTCTATCTTAGCTAAAACCTCTTTTGTAGACTGTAGTAAATTGTTTGTTACCCACAGGTTGATGTCTCGTTTATAATCAAAGGTTGGCTTAATCTTAATAATCTGAAAACCTTGCTCTTCAAACCGAGGGTCATTAATCTCGATTGGTGTTGCAGAAACCATAGCCTTATATTGGCATTGGAAGAAAAAGTCCATAGGTAAACTTATGCTATTCCGATAGTCTGCATCTTTAACTAATTTGTGACATTCGTCATATAATAGGAAGCAATTAAATCTAATATCAAAATCAACTTCCTCGAATGCAGACTTGACCTTTGGAAAACTTTCTGGAGTCGTGAGAATCTTAATATATTTGCGCCCTTTTTTCCCTGTATGGGTGCTGTTATATTCAAATGTGTTTTCTATGTAATTAACTACATCATCTGAATAGATTCCCTCATGCACAGGAAATAAATTGTCATCTTTATGCTTTGAGTCTTTGTATTTACCTACGATTACAGGTTTGTTAGGCTCTATGATTATAGAATGACGCTTAGCTTTTATCTCACCATAAGTAGCTCCGAGTCCTGTTAAGGTCTTACACAATATCGTGTTTGTCGGAATCTCCTTTAAGACCTCTGTAAGGTGTTGAATTTTACCATTGGATTTTTTCTTAATTTCAATTTCTGTAACGTTCATTTGTTAGCTTTTTAAAGGACATATAAATTAATAAGTTGTCCTTGTTTGGTGATAATCTTAAATGATTACCTGCTTTTTTTCACGCAAGTAGTCTAATAATTCATCTGACCTTTCCACTCGGAAAATTATCTTTCCTTTTGTGAGTGGCAGCATTGCTGATAGAAATTTAGGTTGTGTTCGGAATAAGGGAGCGTATTGAATTGCTTTCCCTGCATTCACGAACATCTTGAAAATTTCCATTTGAAAATCTGAGTTATCTTCTAGTGGCTCTGTGTCTGTGGGGTTAATGTCAAAATCCGCAAGAATGCCATCTTGTAGATAGTTGATTAAACCATGTAAGGAGCTATCTTTAAGCTCGTATTTAAAACCTGCAACATAGCGAGATTCTATCCACGCACAAGGCTTGTTATCTTTACTTGTGAAAAACTTGGTAGTCAAATTTTCTCCACGATTCATTAATGCACGTAAAGTATTATAAGCACCTACGTTATCGTATTGTTGGATAGGTGACGTGCTATCCAACGAGAAATTGAAATTAATCATATTTTTTTGAAATTAAAATTAATAATTCCTGTCTCAATAAGTCAAAGAACACTCTTTCTTAAATCTAGCAGTCCATCCCTCCACTTAAACAGATTTCTCCATCGAAGTATTGAAATGGGCTGCAAAGATAATAATTATTTTTGACGGAGCAAAGTTTAAAGAGCTTTTTTCCATTTTATGCTCTCTTTTTTTCGTAACTTTGATTAAAGCTTTGTTATTTAGTCCCCAAAACGTATTTTACGACCTTAGCATTAGCTTTATTCTCGTTCTGAAAGTCTCGCTCGATATAAATGTCGGTCACTCTCATTGACTCATCAACGTGGTTGAGTGCTGCATGGACGGTATATTTATCTATGCCAACTTTATTGATGGCTAATGTTGCCCATGAATGTCTAGCAGCGTAAAACTCCAAATCATCGATAGCTAATTCTGAGCCAATTTCTTTCAAGCCTCGATTTATTGCCTTATTGAAGCCTTTGTCGTTTGCATAATATTGATAGAAGTTGAAGACTCGTTTGCCAGACTTGTCTCTGTACTTCTCTATCAATGGTTTCAGCATTAGAGGAACATCAACCACCATCTTCGCCTTGTCATTTCTACGTGCTTTGGTCTTGGTTCTGTAGTATGTCAGCTTACCATCTTTATAATCTGTCACGTTATAAAGGTCAACAGAGTTCATGCCGATTAGTCCAAAGGATAAGATAAAGCAATCTTTAGCTAGGTCGTATCTGCACGTCCCCTTAATGCCTTTGCTTGTATTCCTATATGGAAGAGCATAAATCTTCTTGATGGTGGCTTTATCAAGTGCTCTCTTTCGGGTTGCCTCCTGTTTCGGAATCTTGAAATTGTCGAAAGGGGATGATGGAATAAGTATCAAACCATTGTCGTAGTTGTTGTATTCCTTCTGTGCCTCCTTAAATAGGTGTCGTAAACTGCCTAAATATAAAGACATCATTCTGTTAGATGGAACACGTTTCCCTGCTTTCTCCAACTTCTCTATTTTAGCTTCTCTACATTTCTTTATATAATCAGCATATCCTGTGATAAAGGATAAATTGATTTCTGAAATGTTGAGGCTGTCACGTCCAATAAATGAAGTGAGTGAGTTGAGAACGGTCTTGTAATTGTTTGCTCCTTTTATGGGAGCCTTAGCTATCCACTTTCTGGAAAAGTCGATAAAGTCAATCTCCTTGTCTTTCATATCCTCAAACTTTAGGTGCTTGAAAATATCATCAAGGGAATAGCTGTTTAAATCAACCTGCATTTCATTACACTTGTTCTTGTACCCTTGTACTAAGTTCTCAATCTCCTTGTAAATCTTGGTTGTTTTCTTGAAATCTCCAGATTTAGTTAAGTCCTTTGGAGAAACGAAAAGACTAGATGATAGTCTCTTCACCTTACGATTGAGCGTAAAGCGTATCTTTACATTGTAAGTACCATTTGCTTTAAGCTCTCCTTTTTTAATTTCTGCTTTGATTGTCAGCATGTTACGTTTAATTTAATTAGTCAACAATCAGTCAACAATGTAGCAAATAAAGAGGAAAAGCTCTGGTGGTTGTATTTCTTAATCCAGAAAGGTCTAGAAACAAAAATAGGTTAAGTATCTAATATTCAGATGCTTAACCTTGTGGACCAGCTAGGGCTTGAACCTAGGACCTCCAGATTATGAGTCTGTTGCTCTAACCAACTGAGCTACAAGTCCATTGAATTTTTATCAAATTCGAGTGCAAAGATACTAGATTTTAGGCAAATAACCAAATAAAATCTTAAAAATTTTCCTTGAATCAGAAAAATAGCGTATCTTTGCACCAAATTATGTGCGCACACGTGCGTATGTACTTATTAATCGTACAAAAGAAAAGTATTTCTATTCAGAAATGGACATAGACAAAAACAAAAGAATCGGTCTTACCGACGAACAAGTAAAACAGAGTAGGGAACAGCATGGTAAAAACGTGCTAACCCCTCCTCAACGTACCTCATTATGGAAACTGTATTTGGATAAGTATCGCGATCCGATTATCCAGATACTTCTTGTGGCGGCTTTCGTTTCCCTTATCCTCGCTTTCATCGAAAAGAATTTCATGGAGACCATCGGTATCTTCGTGGCAGTTTTCCTGGCTACTACCGTGGGCTTCTACTTTGAGCGTGATGCGGCTAAGAAGTTTAATGTGCTTACGGCGCTCAGCGAAGAGCAGCCGGTAAAGGTGCGCCGCAATGGTAAGGTGATGGAAATTCCGCGCCACGATGTGGTGGTGGGTGATGTGGTACTCGTGGAAGTGGGCGACGAGGTGCCTGCCGATGGCGAACTCATCGTCTGCAACGACCTGCAGATGAATGAATCTACCCTGACGGGTGAACCCGTTACCGAGAAATCTCTGGAGGGCGGTGGCGATGGAGCTTATCCTCGCAACGTCATCCTCCGTTCTACCATGGTGATGAATGGCAGGGGCGAGTTCGTGGTTACTGCCGTGGGCGATGCTACCGAGATTGGTAAGGTGGCGAAGAAATCTACCGAACAGACTTCGGTGGAGACACCGCTTCACATGCAGCTCGATAAGTTGGCAAAGATGATTTCCAAGGTAG
>OWIS01000216.1_pt1 | contig 25270 bp, 27 predicted proteins | sample 1732611 | NCBI WGS metagenome assembly OWIS01 (sample SAMN05065734, study PRJEB22554) | human gut metagenome | biome: ENVO:2100002; feature: ENVO:00000062; material: ENVO:00002003 | host: Homo sapiens | place: USA
CGAACTTATTCGTGAATTATTCATATTTGTAAAATTAATTTTGAACAGTTACTTAAGACAGAGAATTCGAGAAAACTAAGGCGAAAATTATGAGACTACGAAAGATAAAAATACAAAATTTCCGCAAACTGAATGATGTCGAGATAAACTTGGGTGATGCTACATTCCTTATTGGTGCTAACAATGCAGGAAAATCAAGCACACTGGATGTAATCGAATATTTGGTTACGGACAAGAAACTTGATAATAGTTGCCGTTCTAAATATATAGAGGATGGTGAGGAGTTGATCAAAACAGAGGATGTTATTATCGAAGGTTGTTTTGACAATGTTGATGCCACAATCGTAAATCAGCGTGGTTTCAATTCTTCTCGACTTAATAGCTATATGGATGAAAACGACAATGTTAAATACTCCTTCAATTATCGAGTGCGTCTTACCGCTGATGGTAAGAACCATCGTGAAATCCAAATGCACCAACAAAAGTTGAAAAATGAGTTCGTGGATTGTAAGAAGTGGCAAGATTTCATAGACAAAGGTGTAGATGCTGATGTCTTTTCAGATATTGGAGACTTAAACCATACATTATCAGCAAAGGAAAGAAAAGATTTGGAAGACAACTATCCAATGTTGTTTGAAGTAGAAGAAAGTAACGGGTGGTTTGAGAACCCTGGCGGTATTCCAGGAAATGTTCTTTCTAAACTTCCTCGTTTTTTGAAAATCAAGGCTGATGTCCTTGCTGAGGAGATGGAAACCTCAAAGACTGGAACCTTGCATGATTTACTAACGTATATGTTTGATGATGTTCGTAAGGGCTCCGACCATTATAAGAAGGCTGTAGAAGAGTTGCAGGAATTAAGTAGGGAGATGGATCCTACTGATGAACATGGTGCGTTCGGTCAGTTAATGAGAGATCTGAATAAGACAGTTGATGATGTATTTCCTAAGGCAACCATTAATATTGATACAGATCTTACTAAGGCAGAATCATTAAAACCTATCTTTGGAGTAACGATTAGTAGTAATGTTACAACTGATGTTTTACACCAAGGAACAGGACTTATTCGTTCTGCTGTTTTTGCTCTTCTCCGTTTTGATAAACAACGCAGAGAGCAATTTTCTGAAACTGACGAGCGAGGACTTATTATTGGTTTCGAAGAACCGGAATTGTTCTTGCATCCTAATGCTGCAGAAAATATGCGTAGGGTAATCTATGAATTGGCCGATTCTAATAGCCAAATTATAGCAACAACTCATTCTCCTTACATGATAGACTTGTCTCAAAAGCCCAAGCAAGTATTGAACAGCTATACATTGGGTGCTAATGATTTTACGCATGTAGTAGCGTTTAACCTTTCTGATGCCTTTCAAGAAATCCAAGAAGATGATAAAGTACGAGTCAAGATGATTCAGAAGATAGATGATTATGTGGCACGGGTGTTCTTTGCTCAAAAAGTAATCATTGTTGAAGGTGATACTGAGGATATAGTTTTTAAGCGTACCATAGAAGTGATGCCTGAGGAAGTTAAAAAGGTAGTTAGTTCAGATTATCAAATTATCAAAGCCACAGGAAAAGCGACAATGATTTCATTCATCAGATATTTAAAGGCATTACATGTGAATTTATTTGTTGTTCATGATGAAGATAGCGAAACTCCTGGTGCAGAGGTTATGAATGCTCCGATTTTGGAGGCGTTAGGTAACGATTCTGCCAAAAGATTAATGATGCATAATTGTGTTGAAGATGAGCTTGGTTATCCAGCACCAAATAAAGATAAACCTTTCAAGGCTTATAAATATGTCAAGGAATGGAATTCCTGGAGTGATGTACCAATAAACTGGAAAAACAAGATGAGGATTGTCTTTTCTGATTTTGCTGAAAAATTATGAGCGAGGAACTATACAACGAATTGCTGAAAGCCTACACAAAGGAGGCTTTGGCAAATATGATAAAGGCAGATATGCGACAAAGGTTCCCCGAACCTTAGGCAATCCTGTATTCCTAGCAGTTTGATAATTTCAAGACCGTTGCAGATTTCTTTGAATTTGCAGCTAGGTTGATGAGGAGACAATAACGATATTAGTATTCATTTAAATATAAACAATTATGGGAAGTACTGGAACAGGTAATTTTAGTGATTACAAAAATTTTCCAAGAGCAATAAAAGGCATTACTGGAGCAGACGATTCCGAAGACAAGTGCGCTCTTGCTTTTTCAACTCTTATTGAAGATGTTGATACTTGTGAGTATTACAGTAAAAAGGGAATGCTCCCAGGTGTTGGAACTGAAGTCTATGTTGACTTCAAGGTCAGATTGGTTGTGAAAAGCAATGATGGACTCATTATTGGTTATTTACCAACGAAATACAATTACTTGCGCAACTGTATTGTGAAAGACTTCACTTATACTGGCGTTGTTTCCGTTGCTAGTTCGACGCCTATCAATACAGTTGTAGTTGATATCACTCCAAGTGCAGTATGAGTAAGTTCTGTATACTAGGCTATATCTTTAATGATGTTACATTAAAGTCTGCTGCAACATCTGTAATAAAGATGAGATTAGGGGGAATAGTACATGCTGCCAGAGGTATGTATGGAGTTTGCGAAGAATATAGCGTTGCATATTTTGCTCCTTCTTATTTAGATAGTCATATAGAGCATTATCTGAAAGAGATAGGATGTACAGAGGTTATAAAACTTGGGAATGTAACAAATTCACCAAATACGGTCTTGATTCATGAGGTTCAAGAGGTTGGCGACCAAGGTTATAACTTTTTGTTGGATGAAAACGTAGAGGTAGTTTATGATGATTTGCAATTAGCTAAGCTTGACAAGTTTGAAAAGATCTTGTTGTTCGCTGGTAATTTCGATATGTCTAAGGTAATGAGGCATAATACACATGCTCAATACTACCTGGATGTAACGAATGATGTAGAGTGTTTAGCCGACTTGGGAGGGAGCCATTTTAGAACCCTTTTTCTCTCTACTTCTTCTACTTTGTTCAAGAATGATTATTCCAATATCGATTCATTGGTAAATGATTGTCAGAACATTTGTGAACAATTTGTATTGAAAGAAAACAGAGGCGGTAGTAGAGCTTATGATTATGCTGTGAAGAAGATTGTATCAACACCATCTATGACTGTTCCAGTCGTACATTCTGTAGGAGTTGGAGATGTCTTTGATACGATTGTCGCAATATATGACCAACGTTCATCCTTTGAGCACAACTTGCTCAACGCTTCTTATGTAGCAGCGGAATATGCACAAACAACTTTCATTGATGAATTTAGGACTATGGCTCAACATTATCTGAGCTTACCAATAGAAGATAAGCAAAAGCATGATGGAGTTTTGTTGTCATGGGATGTCAGAAAGGAAATCAATATCTATGTTGCTGCTCCAGATTTCGACTTTGTTGATACTAAACCAATTGACTTCATATGTCAAGCTTTAGAATATCATAATTTTACACCACGAAGACCCATTAAGGAAAATGGTCAAATGTCGAAAGAAGCTGGCAAGGCAGAGAGGCAGAAACTGTTTCAATCAGACATGGCATTGATAAATTCTTGCCAGATGATGCTTGCAGTTCTCTTGTATAATGATCCTGGAACATTGATTGAAATTGGGGTTGCTGTAGAAAGGGGGATGCCGGTGTTAGTGTATGATCCTTACTCTATTGCAGAAAATTGTATGCTGACGGAAATTCCGAATGTAGTGTCTGCCTCTGCAGACCAAATAATTTCAGAACTATTTAAATATGCTTCAAAAATATGGAAACAGAACTAACTAAGGGAGTTGTCTTGGTATCAGGGGGATTGGATTCAACAACATTGATGTATCAGTTTGTTGCACAGAATGTGGAGTTTGTACCACTTTTCATCAACTATGGCCAGCATTGCGCCAGCAAAGAGTATGATACGCTTTTAAAAGTTATTCCTGAGAAATACAAAGACAAAATAGAAACGATAGATATATCTTCAATCTTCAGGTATTCAAAGTCAAAATTCATCCGTCCTGTTGATTTATGGAAAGATGATATAAAGGCAGAAGATTTATATATACCGTATCGTAATGTGCTGTTGATGACAGTTGCAGCCTCTTTTGCCCAAACTATAGGATTAAACAAGGTGTATGCAGCATTCATTAATAGCAATCATGCAAAAGAAATAGATTGTTCTTCTGCATTCTTTGATAAGCTGGAAGGGCTACTGTCTGATTATGGATCTGTTAAGATAGAGATGCCTTTCCGAAACTTGTCAAAATATGAAGTTGCGAAATTAGGAATAGAGCTAAAGGCACCTATTGGGGCTACTTTTTCATGCCAGGCATCTCCGGATATTCCTTGCGGAGCATGTCCTAATTGTGTGGATAGATTAAATGCATTAAAGGAACTTAGTTTAGAGTCTATAAAACATGGATAAACCTTTAGCCGTCAAGGTTCGTGATCTTATCACACATATAGGTAATACACGAGGCTTCCATCTGATAGCAGCTCCAGATTGCCCCTATAGAAATCACATAGGTGCATTGCTTACGGATGTCGTGTTACAAGCTGGTTTAAACTATCAGCATGTTGTAGCCCCTAGGGTCTATAAGGTTTTAAACGATTATCCTGTTGCCTATACCGTTAACAGATTTTCAGCGGTATTACAAAAGCATTCTATAGAAACAGTCCTTGATTGGCATGATTGTGAAAAGCAAATTAGGATGATTCGAATATTAGAGTTTTGTAAGGTTCAGGGCATCCAGGATTCTTATCAATTAAAGCTTTATCTGGTAAATAGCAAATTAAATTCCGCAAAGTTTAAAAGCATTAAGGGCATTGGTGATAAAACTTATGATTATTTGTTGAAACTTCTGGGTGTTGAAAGTGTCGCAGTCGATAGGCATGTATATAAATTCGTCTCGGATGCCGGCATCATATATAAAAATTATAAAGAAGCTAAACAGATAGTTGAATATGCCGCTGATATGATGCAAGTATCAAGAAGAACTCTAGACTATAGTATTTGGTTGTATATGTCAAATAAAAAACGTGGTGTTCAGCTTGAATTATGTTTTGAATAGTATTCCCATTGCTAATAATTGAGTTCTTACATTTTGCCAGAGGTTGAGGATGATACAATTTGGGAGAATGATAGAAACGAGTTTTTAAAATCAATAGAAAAGAAAAAGTAAATGTCAAATCAAAAATCAGATAATAATAAACGAATAGCGAAGAATACGCTTCTTCTTTACTTCCGAATGCTCTTTATGATGGTGGTGTCGTTATATACGAGCCGAGTCGTATTAAATACATTGGGAGTAGTTGATTTTGGTATTAATAATGTTGTGGGGGGAGTTATAACCATGTTAGGATTCTTGACAGGATCTCTTGGTGCAGCATCATCTAGGTATATCACTTATGATTTAGGAAAGGGTGATATTAGTGTGATGAAAAGAACTTTTGGTAATATCAAAAGCATCCATTACATATTAGCTGGAATAATCTTACTGGTAGGTGAGACAATTGGACTTTGGTTTATGACCACTCAGTTGCAAATTCCTGCAGAGCGTGAAACAGCAGCTTTTTGGGTTTATCAATTCTCTATATTTTCTTCTATCATGTCTGTTATTAGTGTTCCTTATAATGCTACCATAATTGCTCATGAGAAAATGTCTGCCTTTGCGTATATTACAATTGTTGATGCTGTTCTGAAATTGCTGATAGTATATTTGTTGGTTATACTTCCATTCGATAAGTTGATTATGTATGCAATGCTGTTTTTTTGTATCCAGTTATTTGATAGAATTGTGTATTTTTCATATTGTACAAGGCATTTTGAGGAGACTCATACCAAGTGCTGTCATGATAAAAAACTATTTAAAGAAATTTTTTCATTTGCAGGTTGGACTATGAATGGAAATTTGGCAGTAATAGGATTTACGCAAGGATTGAATATCTTGCTTAATATGTTTTTTGGTCCAGCTGTAAATGCTGCCAGAGGTGTTGCTGTTCAAGTTCAGAATATTTGCCAGCAATTCTGTAATAATTTTCAGATGGCACTAAATCCCCAATTGACAAAAAGTTATGCACAAGGCGATTTGAAAATGATGCATGGTTTATTGATAAAGAGTTCTAAATTTTCTTTTTTCATTTTGTTTTTTATAGCTATGCCTCTCATGTTTGAAGCAAATATCGTATTAAAGACATGGTTAGGTATTGTACCAGATTATACGGTGAATTTTCTCAGATTGATATTGATTGTTGGTTTACTTTTTACCTTGTCAAATCCGATTATAGTATCAGTTCATGCTACAGGACGTCTGAAAAAATTTCAGTTAATTGAAGGTACTATGCTTTTGATGATAGTACCCATAGCTTATGTTTGCTTAAAATTTCTAGGAATTCGACCAGAATATGTCTTTGTTGTGCATATATTAGTAGAAATATGTACCCAATATGCAAGACTTAGAATAGTTCTGCCAATGATAAACATGAATATAGTTGATTATTTTAGACGGGTTGTAAAACCCATTTTGTTTGTGGTAGTATTGTCTCCGATATTGCCGTATGTCATATATAACAATCTTAATGAGGGGTATGCATCATTTTTTATTGAATGTAGCATTTGTGTACTTTGTTCTAGTATGGTAATTTACTCCGTAGGTTGTACTTGTTCAGAACGTATATTCATAAAAGGGAAAATATTTGAATTGATAAATAAAGTAAGAAATCGTAACTAGAGTAAATATGAATAATCCTAAAGTAAGTGTTATTGTACCTGTATATAATGTAGAAAAATTTCTACAACGCTGTATAGATAGCATCCTTGCTCAGGCATTTACCGACTTCGAACTACTCCTTATTGATGATGGTAGTAAGGATGGGTCTGGCAAAATATGCGATGAATTTGCAGAGAAAGATAAACGGATAAAGGTATTCCATAAAGTAAATGGTGGCGTAAGTTCTGCCCGAAATTTAGGCTTAGAAAAATCTAAAGGCGAGTATATAACATTTGTTGATGCAGATGATTATCTTCTTCCTGGAACGATTACGGAACGGCTTTTGTCAGGGAATTATGATCTCATACAGATACCTAGGAACAATGGCAGTTTTATGAAAACATATTCTCATGATATAATATGCAAGACTACCGAATCTTTTCGAAATTTCATATATTGCAATTACTATTTCGAATGTTGGGGCAGATTCTATAAGAGAAAAGTAATAGAAACAGTAAGATTTCCGGAAAATTTAAAAGTCGGTGAAGATCTAATGTTTTTCTTGAGGCTCTATCGTAATGTTAGTAGCTTTAAACTATCGTCAAAAGGAGGTGGATATCACTATTCTTTTGTTCCGACATCTGCTATGCAATCAAGCGATATTCTTTCCAAGCAAGAAAAGCTGGCTATGCATGTAGCAGATTATTATCTTGAATTCAAAGATAAGCTTGCATTGATAATTATGGTTGTTTTCTTTTATGGGAATAATACCTGCAATGTCGATAAATATATTTTTAATTATTCTATATGTTCAATATTAATGCTGCCTATTAGCTTAAAACGAAAGGTAAAATACCTTTTGGCTCGATGGCATGTTTGCAAATTATAATTGTCAATTATTATGGCTTTAAATTTACTTACAGTATTCTGGGGTATTTTACTTCTTGTGAATTTCAAGAAGTTCTTTATCGTATTTATGGCGTTTGCAGTGTGGATAAGTTGTTTCTTTTCACCCACTGCATCTGTATTCCCTGCAGTATCCATGGTAGCTTTTGTGCTATTTCTTATCAATTATAGAAAATTTACGCAAAATGTGATTGCTTCCAAATTTCCTATGATGTTGAGTTTCGTTTTGTTGTTTATATCTCTTACATGTAGTAATTTCCTTACAGGAAATCCTCATTACAATGCTTATGTAACTCGAGTATGTGTGCAACTTTTGAATGTATTTATGTTATGGTGTTTATTTGAAAATAATCCCAAGTATAGTATTCATATATTTATTAAGAGTTCCATTGTTTTTGCCATTTTGTTGTGTGGATATGGCTTTTTTGAAGCATTTACTAGATCAAATCCTTTTGTGAGTTTGATGGATAGTATTGGAGCATATAAGGATCCTTTTCTTATTACGGAAATTCGTTTTGGAGTAAAACGTACGCAGTCTTTCCTTTTGATGCATACAACATTAGCAGGTATTTGTATCTCGTTGTTTGTAATGTTAGTGGCATGTAGTAATAAAATAATGCATAATTTTAAGTTGAAGACTTTGATAGTAGCTCTAGTCATTATGACATTTTTCACTGGGTCAAGAAGTGGAATCTTAGCAATTGTAATAGCGATGGCTATGCTGATAAGGCAATTTACTCCTCAGAAATTATTGGGTGTAATTTTAGTGTTTATTCTATTGGCTGTTTTTCAAAATTATTTTGATACAATATTCCAATCTTTTTCGGATACGCATAGTGTTGGTGGTAGTAGTTCTGATATGCGAGAAGTTCAGTTTGAGATAGCTTTAAGTGGCTTGATTAATCATTTCTGGTTAGGTAATGGCCTTGGATATACTTTCTCTGATGCATTTTACGTACCCGAGCTTTTTGGAGCAGAATCTTTGTGGATTCCTATAGCAGTAGATCAAGGTGTTTTGGGGTGTTTTGCTACATTGGCGTTTTTTATACAGTCTTTAGTTTATTGTATCAAGCAAGGAAAGTTTAATTACTGTTTTTATGTTCTTGCTATGTTTGTATTTTTCACAATGACATCAGTGCCGCAATATAACTTCACCTATACTTTTATTTACCTATATATAATGATTCGTGTTAATGATGTTTTTGCTAATAAAAAAATAAATTCCATAAAAATATGACATTGAAAACAAAGTTACGCAAAATATATTTTGCTTTTTCAAGACAAAGGTTAAAAAACAAATCTTTCACACTGATTTCAAACAATTGTCTTGCTAGATGTGTTCTTCATGATTTCAGTATGAGATTTGATACACCTACAATTAATTTGTTCATACCTTTTCCTGATTATATCAAGTTTTTGACAGACTTGAAGTGTTATGTAAACAAAGAGATTGAGGACATAACTGCTGATTCCCCGTATCCCATTGGACTATTGGGGGGGTAATACACTTACATTTTTTACATTATAAGTCTTTTGATGAAGCTGTGGATGCTTGGAAAAGGCGTTGTCGTCGTATTCATTGGGACAATGTGCGCATAGTTTTGGTAGAACGCGACGGATGTACCGAAAGCGATTTGAAGGCATTTGATGAGTTGCCCTATTCTCATAAGATAGCTTTAGTTCATAAAGACTATTCTAATATTAAGAGTTCTTTTCTGATTAAAGGATTTGAAGAATGTTCTGAATTGGGCAATGTTATGACGTTTGTAAATAGTTGGGGAAGAAAACATTACGATCAGTTTAACTGGAGACAATTTTTAAATCAAAATATATAAAAAACAATGAAATCTGCATTTTTAATAATGGCACATGGCAATTTTGAAATGCTAAAATTGCTTATAACAATGCTTGATTATAAGGACAATGATATCTATATCCACATTGATAAAAAATGTGGCGACTTAGATTTTGCTCAGTTTGAGCATTTAACAAAAGAATCTAGCGTCTATTTTCTAAAAAATAGAATGAAAATAACATGGGGAAGCGTTTCGCAAATTCAATTGGAGTTGAAAATGTTTGATTATGCCTTTAATGGGAGGGTAAAATATGACTATTTCCATCTTTTATCAGGTGTAGATTGTCCTTTAAAAACTAATGAGGAGATTTCTAATTTTTTAGAGAGGAACAATCACTCAGAATTTATAGGTATTGTAGGCGGACAGAATGTGATAAAGCAAAGACTTGGATATTATCATCTGTATACGGAAAGAAATATTATTGGTAAGTTATATAGACATTTGTTGATACCACTACAAAGAGTGTTTCATATACATAATGTAAACGACGTTTCTGTTTATAGGATGGGGCCCAATTGGTGTTCTGTCACATACGATTTGGTGAGTGCATTGTTAAAAGAGAAAAACAATATCATAAAACGATATCGCTATAGCTTTTGTTGCGATGAAGTTTTTTTGCAGACATTTGTTTTTGAGCATAAGGAATTTTTGAATCGAATATACTGCCCTAATGATCAATATAAAAGTTGTATGAGATATATTGATTTCAAACGTGGCAACCCTTATATATTTAATATCAAAGATATGGATGAATTGTATAAAGCCGATCGCTTTTTTGCGAGAAAAGTGACAATGGAAGTTATGCAAAAACTTCAAAAGCACTTATTTTGATGGTTATGGGGCTGTGAAGTTGTCCGTTGGAAGGGCTGATCTAGCTAAGAAAATAATACAAATGATAGTGTTGACAGATAGTTATTATGGAGACGCACAACCTAGTTTGGGGGTTATAAAATCTTTGTTTTATGGGTCTATGCTTGTTTGTCTGATTACTGTAGCAGCAAATAAACTGCAAATTAAAATTTTGTCAGTTTTGATGATAACAATTTCTGTGTCTGTATAGCTAGCAACTATAGAGGCTATATTGCAATAAAATAAGTAATAAAACAATATATAATGAACATATTATTATCAATAGTCATACCTATTTATAAGGTAGAACCCTACATTGAAAAATGTTTGAGTAGTATATATGGGCAAATTGATGATTTGCCAGTTGAGGTGATTCTTGTGAATGATGGTACTCCAGACAAGAGTATGGATATTGCTCAAAAGTTTGTGAATAACAGAACAGTTATTGTTGCACAAGAAAATCAAGGTCTGAGTGTTGCAAGAAATAATGGTATAGCCGCATCACACGGGAAGTATGTGTGGTGCGTAGATAGTGATGACTGGATTGCCTCTGACAAAATAAAGGACGTATGTAATTGGATAAAGATGTACAGCAAGTGCGAAGTCCTCGTAATAGGAATTAAAGCATTTGACGAAGATGGACACACAATTCCATCGTTCCATCCTCGTCAACCTGTTAGCGATGTGACCATCAAAAGTGGCGCAAGGTGGATTCTAACACCTAATTTCGAACGAGGTCCGATGCAGATTTTTATTATCTCACGGGATTTTATACTTAGAAAGCAATTGTATTATATCCCAGGCTTGCTTCATGAGGATATGGACTATGCCCCGCGTATGCTTATCGATGCTGAAAATGTAGCCTATATACCAGAAGATGTTTATTGCTATCTTATTCGCAGTAAAGGGAGTATTACATCGACTGTTAATCCCAAAAGATTTTCGGATCTTTTCTCTATACTATCTTCTCATGAAAGCCTTACGGCTTCGCTTGCTAAAAATAGCGACCAATATAAAGCTATGTGCGCATCTCAATGGATGTTGTTACGCTCTCTCATCTCATACCTTAAGATTCAAAGATACGAGGGACTTGATCTATGCAAAAAGAAGAATGCCAAATTGGTTAGAAAAATTTCGTTAAGATCTTTGGGCTGTAAGATGAAGTTTACATATAAAGTTAAGTTCTTTTTGACTTATTTTTATCCTAAAATCTATAAATTTATTAGATGGTAGATGATTAATGTAGTATTTATTTCGCATGAGACGAGTGACGACACTCTACTTGGTTCAAGCTTGTCATTGAACAATCTTATTCATTCTGTAGAAAAAGAATGCAATATCTTTATTATAACACCTAATCGGGGAAAAGCATATCATTTTTTCTCAGATAAAGGTTATAAATGCATTTCGTTGCCTTTTAAAAAAGACACTATTTCTACAAAAAGTAAGGTAAGAAATATTATCATATTCTTACCAAAGCTAATTGTATATTTTCTTTTTAATATTTATAGTCTTTTTAAGGCGTATTTTTACTTCCGTGATAAGAAGATTCAAATAGTCCATAGTAATTCGAGCGTAATTGATTTTGGGTTTTACTTATCAAAAGTGCTTCATGCCAAACATGTATGGCACATTCGAGAGTTTCAAAATTTGGATTTTGGGCTTAAGCCATTTCTGGGTTGGGATCGTTTGAAAAGACTGATTAAGAAAAGTGATTTATCAATATCAATAACTCCTTATATTGCTAAACACTACGGTTTGGATAAACTTCCCAATAGTATTGTGCTGGGTGATGCGGTAAGGTGTAAAACTGATGCGACTTCTGAATGGCCTAAAAAGAAATACTTTTTATTCTGTGGTCATGTATGTTCGACAAAAGGAGCGGATTTAGCTGTTAAAGCATTCTCAGAATTCAGTCATTCTTTACAAGCTAATCAAAATGAATATAGATTGAAATTTTGTGGAAACTGTGACGAAGAATATAAGTCTAAGTTAATGGCAATAGATCCATCTATTAATGATAAGATTGATTTCCTTGGGTATCAAGCTGATCCCAAACCATATTTCAAAAATTCTATTGCATTCCTCATGTGCTCTAGCAACGAAGGATTAGGACGTGTTACAATAGAAGCAATGTTTTATGGTTGTCCAGTTATTGGAAGAGATACGGCAGGAACAAAGACTCTTCTTGCAGAGGGAAAATATGGTTTTCCATTTGATACAATAGAGCAATGTTCTCAACGTATGATGGAAGTAGTATCTAATGTTGGTAAGGCAAAGGACATTGCTGATGCTGCACAGAAGCATGTTCTAAGTAATTATTCAGAAGAAGTGTATGGAAAGAAGATACTGTCTTTATACAAACAAATCTTTAATTGAATTCATAGTTGAGAGATGACAAAGCGTTTTTATCATCTACAATTGTGAGCAAAGTTCATAGCAAGAAAATATTTAAGGACTTAATGGACTAAACTCGCATGAAAGCGTAATTATCCAAGGTTCTATATTGAGTGAGATTCAGAAAAATTCATTAACTAATTAATAATAAACTTTCATGGCAAAAGTTGCAATTGTGATTGTTTGTATGAACAATCTTAAGAATCTGTTTCCATGTTTGGACAGTATCAAGCAACAAACTAAAATTTCATATGAAGTTTGGGTAGTAGCTTATCTCTTCTCGAAAGAGAATTTGGATCTTTTAAGAGAAAAATACCCGTGGGTGATTGTGGTTGAGAGTAATGAGATTCGTGGTTTCTCGGAGAACAACAATCTTGCATTGCGACAAGTGAAAACAGAATACACTTTGGTTCTCAACGACGATACATTGTTTAAGGAGCCTGTCTTGGACGAACTTGTGAAGTCTATGGAGAAAACCCCAGATGCTAAAGTTATGTCACCAAAGCTTGTCAATGCTGATGGATCTTATCAAAGTTGTGGAAAGAATCCTGTTAACTGGTACTATTTCCTGCGTGAGGATTCTTTTGGATTGAACAACAATATGCGTAAGACCAAATATATTAACAAGACAGGAATATTCCAAACCTACAATATCAGTGGTGCTTGTTTTTTGATTAAGACTGAGTTCTTTAGGAACGAAGGCTTCTTTGATGAGTATTATTTCTTTTGCCCAGAAGACATTGCTCTTAGTACTAAGATCAATGAAGAGGGCGGAAAATGTTATGTAGATTCAACAATAACTTTATATCATCTTTGTGGAGGAACAAGAAAGTCTGCTGTAAAGACAGCAACCTTACCTGCACAAAGAATGGGATGTGTGCATTTCCATGGACGTAACTCTCTTTTCTTACGCGTATTTATGCGACTTTGGATTATAGCAACTTCTTTTGGAAAATTCATGATATTTTCTCTGAAGAAGGATGATATTGAGAAAAAGGCTCAGTTGCATAGTGCATTAGTTATGTTTACATGTAAGTCTCCAAAGGAGATATTTACCAAATATTATCTACAATTGAAGAAGAATTCGTAAATGAAACCAATAGGACTAGTAACTTGCTACTTCCATCATAATTATGGAAGTATGCTTCAGGCGTATGCCACAGAGATGATTATGCAGCAGATGGGACTTCCTTTTCAAACCATCGCTTGTAAGGCTCCAATCAACTATATGCAAGAGAATAAAATTCTCTACATCATCAAGAAATTGTTGATTGCAGATTGGAAGATGCGTTTGGGTAAGATGAAGATTGAGCGTGCCAAGAAAGAAAACCCTATGTTTGCTAAAAAATGGGAGATTCGTAATAAGGCATTCGATCAATTTGCTGAAACGTTTTTCCATGTATCGCCTTATTGCAAGAATCGCGAGGAACTTACAAAGATGGCTGAAAACTATTCTGCTTTTCTGGTAGGTAGCGATCAGTTGTGGCGAACAGATAGTGTAGAACACGGTTATTATACCCTGGAATGGGTTCCTGATCATATTCGTAAGATTGCTTATTCAACAAGCATTGGTGTGAAGGAAGTGCCATGGTTTCAGGTTGAGAAGAATAAGCGATTTATGAACCGCTTTGACCATATAGCTTTGCGAGAGCAGAGTGCCTGTGATTTGGTTTATAAGTTGACAGGTAGAAAGGTTCCTGTGGTTCTTGATCCGACACTTCTCTTTACTGGTGACCAATGGTTGGAAATCCAGCAACAGGAGCCTTTAACAAATGGCAAATACATATTTTGCTATCTTTTGGGAGACAATCCTTCGCAAAGGGAATTCATTAAAAGAGTGAAGGAAAAGACAGGATACAAGATTGTCGCTCTTCAGCAATTAGATGACTATATTCCTTCGGATGAGGGATTTGCTGATGAGGCACCATACGTTGGTCCTCGTGAGTTCCTTAATTACATTCGCAATGCGGAGTATGTATTTACTGATTCTTTCCATTGTTCAGTTTTCTCTATCTTGCATAAGAAGAACTTCTTTACGTTCAGCCGGTTTGCGGAAGGTGCAAAGCAGAGTACCAATACTCGTATCGATAATTTGCTTCATATCACAGGTTTAGAAGAAAGAAGAATGACAAAGGATAAGACTGTTGAAGATGTCATAAGCTATAAAGGTTCCTTCGATGGTGTGGATGTTAGATTGAATGCCTATAGGAAGTCTTCGATGGATTATTTAAATAATGCTTTAAAGAATTTATAGTGATGATACCAAAGATTATTCATTATTGCTGGTTTGGTAATGCTCAGAAAGACTATATGGCGAAAAAATGCATAGAGTCTTTTGGGCAGATACGGGGGTGCAAGATTGTAGAATGGAATGAGACCAATTGTAGTTTTGACGAGACGGAATATGTTAAGCAGGCTTATGAACAGCGGTCTTGGGCACATGTCAGTGATTATTATCGTTTGAAAAGGCTTTATGAATATGGTGGTATCTATATGGATACGGATATTCAGGTGAAAAAGTCTTTTCCTGATAACTTTTTTGAGGCTGATCTCGTGCTGGGATATATGTATGAGTGTGCCATTTCTACGGCTGTTATAATGGCAGCCCCTAAGCATCCATATATCAAAGGATTGCTTGATATGTATGAGACAATGGTTTTTGATCGAAGAATTCCAAACAATAGTATATTTAATGATTTTACGCTTGCCAATTACCCTAACTTTAGGTTGAACGGAAAGTTTCGGGAGTTTATACCTAAGGGTTTTATATATCCGAGATACTATTTTGAAGTTCCTACTTTTGGTAAGGAAGGTGGTTATTCTGTTCATCATTTCATGGGGTCTTGGCATTGCCATAAAGACTCTTTTAAGAATGTAATTCGTAAGGTATTCAAATGGTCTAGATTTCATTGTCCTCTGTTTGACTGGTGGTATCAGAATTATTTTAGAAATAAGTTATTGCGTCGGTCTGGATATCATAAGCGGTATCTTGAAGATTTATATAGAGATTAAGAATGGTAGATATAAAAGACAAAAGTCAATGTTGTGGTTGTTGGGCATGCTATAACGCTTGCCCCAAGCACTGCATTGAGATGATAGAGGATGAGGAAGGTTTCCGCTATCCTCATGTTGATAAGGATAAGTGCATTGATTGCGGATTATGCGAAAAGGTGTGTCCTTTGCAAAAGCCGAAGATGGACGATACGTTGCCTGAGAGCTTCGTGGTACAGCAAAAGGATACAGAAGTGTTACGTACAAGTACTTCTGGCGGCTTTTTTACTGCTATATCTAAATGGGCAATAGAGCATGGAGGTGTTGTCTTTGGAGCTGCCTTTGGTGAAGATATGGAATTGAGACATTCTTATGCTGAAACATTGGATGGCTGTAAGAAGTTCCGTGGTTCCAAGTATGTACAAAGTCTTATTGGTGACTGTTATTCGCAAGCGAAAAATTTTCTCGCCCTTGGGCGAGTCGTTGTATTTAGTGGTACTCCTTGTCAGATTTCTGGGCTTTATCATTTTCTGCGTGGGCGGAAATATGACAACTTAGTAACAGTGGACTTGGTGTGCCACGGCACACCAAGTCCACTGTTACTAAGGAAGTATTTGGCATATCACTCTGCTCAAATTGGAAGTAAACCGCAGGATTACCGATCAAGAGATAAATTCTATGGTTATAACTATAGTACTGCATCTATTTGGTTCTCCGATTCTGATAAGGAATATCACAAAGGAAAGGAATCAGATATGATGCTCCGGTTCTATTTTAAGAATATTTGTAGTCGTCCGAGCTGTTATCAATGTCATTTCAAAACCATCAATAGAGTGAGTGATATTACTATATTTGATTGCTGGGATGCTCCTTCTGTATCTTCTGAGTTTTCTTCAAAAGGTGCAACTAATGTATTTATACATACAGAACATGGGGCTTCTGTCTTCAAAGAAATTAAAACTGATTTTATTTGTCATCCATCTGAAATTAATGCTATTATAAAAAGAGATGGAATCATGATAAAGAACTTGGTTCCTGTAAATCCTAGACGTAATAAGTTTTTTGAGGATTTGAATACTATGCCATTGGATGAAGTTGAGCGCAAATATTTGGATTGTTCTTTGAAACATAAAGTGCTTTCAAAGATTAAACCTTTTATGTTTAAAATAGGCGTTTTCTCTTTATATATGAAGGTGAAAGGCGCAATATGTCCATCAAAATAAACATGAGAATGCAAAATGAAGATAGGTTGAATATCCTCTTCTTAATGAAGGTCTTCGAGGTAGGAGGTCAGGAGGTAGTTACAGCAACACTCGCTGATACCTTTATAAAGAAAGGTCATCAGGTTGTTATTGCGAGCTTTAAGCAACCCAATGACATGATGGTAAAACGTACCAATCCTGCTGTACGTTTTTATACGATAGGAGACTTCAAGTATTCTAAGGAGAATGTGGATGTTGTTCGAAGAATATTGCAGGAAAATCACATCAATGTGGTTATCAACCAGTGGGGATTGCCATACGTTCCATGCAAGGTGTTGAATGAAGCTAAAGAAGGAATGGCAATTAAGACTATTGCGATTTATCATAATTCTCCTGATACCAATGCTCGTATCAAGGATGTTGAAATATCACTGTCGGAAACTCATAACCCTTTGAAGAAAGCCATGCTTTATGCTAAAATGTTTGCATTCAAGCAAATCACAAGCAGGAGCATGAAGTATGTATATCAACATACAGACTTGTATATGGTGCTTTCACCTAGCTTTGTCAAGAAGTTTAAAGAGTTTACTGGAATAACTCATCCTGATCATCTTCAAGTATTGACAAATCCTGTGACCATCGATTCTTCCTCTTATGATTATTCTCTTTCTAAAAAGCAGAAAGAGATTATTTATATGGGTAGAATTGATTATAACCAGAAGCGTGTTTACCGAGTTGTGGATACGTGGGCAAAACTGGAGTCGGTGTTCCCAGATTGGAAGTTGACGATAATTGGTGATGGTACAGCTCGTAAGGACATAGAGAAACAGGTCAAAGAGTATGGTTTGCAAAGAGTGTCTTTTGAAGGCTTCCAGCAACCTAAGCCATATTATGAGCGTGCTTCAATCTTGATGCTTACATCAGAATACGAAGGTTTTCCATTGGTGCTTGCTGAATGTATGAGCTTTGGTGTGATTCCTGCCGTATATAACAGCTATTCTGCGGTATGTGATATCATTGATGGTGGCAAGGATGGTATCGTGCTTCCTTATCATGAGAAGGGATATGATGCTAATGAAGCAGCAGGTATGATTGCCAACATCATGAAGGATGATGGTAAGCGTGAGCAAATGGCTTTGGCTGCCATCAAGAAAAGCAAAGAATATTCCGTAGAGAAGATTTATCAAGAATGGGAAAAAGTGTTTGAATGTATAAATTAAGATATCAAACCATATTTTACAAAGATATTATGTTATGGATTTAAAAAGCATTATTGGTAAATACGCTATTAGACATTCCCTTTTGCTTAGAAGTGAAAATACTAAGCAATATTATCTATTGTTAGGCATTGTAGATGTTGTGGAATCTGATATGCAAGACTTTTCAGCAGATAAAAGGATGGTTGTTTGTGATCGTTCTCATGGCTCTTCGAAAAAGAATCCTTACAACCTGTATTATACGGAAGATGTGATTACCGTAAGTGAGTCATTTTTGAAAGATACGGAGAATGCTTATAATGTAGATACAGCCACTATCCAAATGCTTTCGCCAGATGGCTTTCGTTTATATCCGAATTCTCCCAATAGCTTTTTACCAAGTTTTGATGATAGCAACAATCTTTTGAGACAAATGCTTCCCAAAAGAGATGGCGGGTGTGGGGTGCATGTATTGCGAGGAAACTCGGCTACCATAGATAAACTATTGAAAGAAAATAAATATCTAATGGAACAACTCGCAGAGCTTTCTTGTAGGTACTTGCATACAGATGTGGGACGATATACGAATGTATTAGGAAACATCTATATAACTCATTATCATCCTGAGTTTAGAACCGTGGATTGGAGAGTATGTCCATCACTAAAAGGTTTACTTGGCAAGATAAAATATCGAAAAGAAGGTGGTGAAAGATATAAATGCTTTTCCACTAATACTGACAGAAATGGACTTATATTGGAAAGTAGTGAAGTTGAATTTCATACAGGTGACAGATTTATCTTTATACCGTTTCATACAGAGATTGACCAAATAGGCATCACTATTGTGGATGCAGAAGGTCAAATCGTCTATACCAAGGAGAAAATGGCTTTTATCAGAAGTATAAGCATCGGAATGAGGATAAATTCTGTTAATGTTGCTCTGAAAGGAAAAGACAATAATGGAAATGAGACTACAGAACTTATTCCAAAATATTCAAGCATTCACAGTGTCATTGGAGAAGGTGGTACACAAGACAATACTTTTGTCGCTGACACAAAATCATTTGAACAAGCGGAAAAAGAACTTCGTTTTATATTTTTCGATGGAGACAAGGACAGAAAAGAGGATAATCTGAAGAAAGCGCATGATGTTCTCATGGAAATTCAAAACACAGCAAACCGAAGGGTAATCATTTGTGACCCATATTTTGGCGCAAACGAATTATACCATTATGTTTTTCCTCAAAGTTCTCTGGATGTAAATGTGTGGATATTGACCAGCAAGAATATCGATAAGATTCAAGCAAAGGCTTTAAAAAAGGCACAAGATAAGTATAATCTGATAACAGATAGTAATAAGGTCACATGTCGTGTGATGAGAGGTAAGTCTGACTTGCATGACCGTTTTCTTATTGTGGATGACAGAGTTTGGAGTCTTGGGACTTCCTTTAACAATTTTGGTGAGAGAGCTACAAGCGTGGCCTTGATACCGGAAGAGTCAAGAAAACGAATCATATCTAAGATAGAGGCTTGGTGGTTTGATAAAAATATAACAGAGGATTTGGGAAGCTATGCCACAAATTAATTTTGGTTCTTCACCGTCAACAACGGATAAAATGCAACATGGGGTGAATTATTCCCTATTTGACCATAGCATTTATGGCAACGTGGATCCTGGATATTATGGCATTTTGTTGGAAACTGCACAAAACAGAGTTTATATCTGGGATCCTTACTGTAACGACAACTCTAATCAATATGATGTGTTTTCTCATATACGAGAACCTTTGGACTTGGTGGTGTTGACAAACTGTTCCAGTGATAAGGACCAGAAAATGGTTAACGGATTGAATCACATCAAACAAAATATCATCACTGGCATATTGAGCGACATGAAAATATCCCTGATGTATGTGGACTCGAAGAAACATAATGGCCCCAACAATGTTAACTATTTCCTACATGACAGGTTTCTGATAGTGGACGATAGGTATTTCTTGGTAGGCACTTCATGGGGGTATTACTCTTCGCAAGGTGCACCAGGCACAACTGGAATATATGAAATTACGGAGGTTGGAGATAAACTATTGATACAATCTATGTTTGACAAATATAGACAGGTAGCAGAGAATGATGGTACAGTCAAAATGAAACCAATTGGAAGATTATGAAAGAAGATAGCATAATAAAGATATTTAGAACACGCATAGCAAGTACAGCTTTACAGACATTCCGCGACAAAAAAATGCTGGATGAGGTAAAGAACAAGAATGAGCTTGTAAGTGAATTATGTTCCTTGTTTACAGAATTGGAGAGTAAGTATAATCTGTTGACCAATGAGCAAGTAGCTCAAATATCAATAGGTGACTTGTCTGCCTTATTACAATCTAAAGTCAGCAAAGAGTCAATTTCATTTATTGGCAATTTGGTAACATTGGATAATGATGACACTTTAATTAGCTTGGAGAATTGCATGGCAACCTTGCTTGAGATTTTCCATGTTACTATAGACAATGTGAGAAGCAAAGAGCATATCAATTACTTCACTTACTGCCATATTGAATATATAATGTTCACTGTATATGGATTGTATTGTAATGAAACGAAAGAACATCAGAGTAAGTCATTTTTGGAAAAAATAACCGAAATACCTTTGCATGGATTCTTTGATACATTTATATTAGAGGACTACCTTGTGAACTCATTTGTTGATGGAATAGTACCTCTGGAAATCTTGAAGCAAAACAGGGACTTTGCTTATGAGGATACTGCCAATAGATATTTAGAGAATATCAGCAGGAAAACTGACGATGAGATCATCGATAATTTGGATAGCTTTCTGACTTCTTCGGGCATCTTGCCGATAAACGACATCTTTTATATATTGTCAAGGAATTTGCTGAAGCACGAAAAACTCGGTTTATGGATATCTTTCATGATGAAAATGGAAATTCCTGTTTTACAGAATGAATTGTTATTTACCATTGATGATTATACTACGTTTGAGCAAATAGTAGATTATATTTTGCAAAACAATGGAACAACACCCCATGTAAAGATTGTTCTCGCTTTGCTTAGAAAACGCTGGTTAGATTGTCTCATTGAGAATACCAAGAATATTAAAGATTCAGTTAATATAAAGGATATCAATGATGATGAAAAGACATACATAGAAAAGGCAAACTCTGAATGGGAAGCCATGTTGGAGAAAGGTATAAGTATCTTTGTACAGCAGAACCTAAAAGTTTTCTCACCAACTGCCTTTTCCAAATGGTGCTTGAAAAAAAGAATTTTCGATAATTCAAGGAAGACAACACAATCGGATGCCAATAATATTGTTATTGCAGGGGTATGGGATTGCTTGCTGCAACATATCTATTGGGAAAAACTTGATACAAGTAATGGCGATTATCGTTTCATATTATTCTGCATATCAAGTTACTTGAAAGAAGAAAAGGTAGCTGAGGAAAAATTGATGGAACTTTCCAAAGATATGGAAACAGCTATTGGAAGGGATGATTTTATTTGGAGTATGAACTTGGACGAAACATCCCTTAAAGAAATGCGTTGTTGGTTAAATCTAATCTCTTTGTTGAATAAAAGATATCCATTGGAACTACTTGATAGAAACTTAACTATATGGGAAGGATATAACACAACGCCTCTAAAAGGAATATACAAACAACAGCGTAGAGAATGCTTTGTGATGTCCACTTTGGCTTTACTTTTTGAAAAAGATGATTATTTTGAAAGTGACAAGGAAAAGTTAGAACTTTTTAAGCAAATTGCTCGATGTATTATCAAGCAATGTCATTGCTGTGTATTTGACAGGGATATCCAGCAATATTACTATCAGCCATTGTTAATTTTAGAGCTTGTAGCAAATCAAATACTTACCGGTGTAAAGGATTGGTATAACTTGCTGTTGCTTAAAGAACTTGACGATTTTAGAGTATTGTTGAGAGTCTTGACAGACGGTAATGCTGTTTTAACTGAAGATAGTAGTCGGATGCTCGCTGTAAGAAAATCTCATGAATGGATGTATATCAAGGCAACAATGGAGGATTTGGCTCAGACTAAACGAGAGATTCCTTTCTATGAGGAGAAAATGGTAAAGTTAGGGATATAAAATGAAGCAAGAGTACTTATATAAATATCGTGCAATAGAAAATCTAGATAGAGATTTGGCTATGATAGCAAATGATTCATTTTTTGCTGCTGGCATTACAGACCTCAATGATGATCAGGAGTGTTTCTTGGATGGGCAACTTTTTGTAAATTCTTTGCAGATTTTACTGAAAATGTTTCCTGGAAATAAACATTCTGTTGAGAACGTGAAAATGGCTTTTGAAGAATATGTCTCTTGTAGGGACATGGTTGGCATATTTTCTTTAAGTAAAAATCCTTGTGTAGGGATGATGTGGGCTTTATATGCTTCTATGAGGCGAGGATATTGTATCATATACAATAAGGATGCGTTGCTGAAAGCACCAAGTAGTGTATATATGAATGATAGACTCATCCTTGAAGTAAAATATTCGAGGAAAGCCCCCAAAGCAGACTTACGAGACATATCTAAAGGTAAACTCCCGCAGAAATTGTTTGGCTCAAAAGAAGCTGGATGGTCTGCTGAGGAGGAAGTTAGAATTGTTACTGACCGATTTGGTATGCAAAGATCGGTTCCTTCTGCTTTACATGGAATTATCTTTGGCTCGGAAATGTCAGATAAAGACAAAGATAAAATCAAAGATACTCTTAAAAATAGAAATGTTTGCTTTTATCAGCTACAGCGTAAAAAGAATGATTATGGTTATGAATATGTTCTTGACGAGAAGTTTGAAATTTCGTCAGACTTAGATGTTGCCACCTATTTATCTCCCATAAAAACTGAATGTGGCATAACTGATAATTTTTTCGTAAAATTGACGGTTTCTCCAACAACAAAAGAATGGCTTGTTACATTTTTGAAAAGCTTCAGAAAGAAGTATGCTGATGGAAATCGCCAATGTAATATTTGGATTTTTGATAAAGATACTCCAAAAGAACAAATGGATATTCAAAATGAACATTTTGAAGACCATCTACTCGCAGAATGGCCTATTGGTATCAAAGAGGAAGAATTAGATAGCTTTGTGAAACTCTAAAAATAAATATACATGGAAATTGTAAAAGTATTAAATATAGATATTCAGAACATTACCCGTCAGGAACTCTTGGAGAACTTGAAGGAGGGTGTTCTTGTGACTCCTAATCTTGACCATTTGATTAAGCTTCAGAAGGACAAGGAGTTTTATGACGTGTATCAGAAGTCGGAATGGGTGGTGTGTGACAGTAAGATCCTCTACCAGTTCGGTAAGTTGTTGAAGACTCCAATTAAGGAAGCGATTCCGGGTTCCAGCTTCTTCACCTCTTATTATATGTATCATAAGGATGATGCTAACTGCAAAATCTTCTTGCTTGGTGCCAAGGAGGGTATTGCTGCCAAAGCTATGGAACGTATCAATGAGAAGGTAGGTCGCCAGATGGTGGTTGGTGCTCATTCTCCTTCCTTTGGTTTCGAGAAGCATGAGGATGAATGCGAGGAGTTGGTTCGCATTGTGAACGAGAGTGGTGCAAATGTACTGCTCGTTGGTGTGGGTGCGCCTAAGCAGGAGAAGTGGATTATGAAGTATCGTGATAAGATGCCTGGAGTAAAGGTGTTCATGGCTCTGGGTGCTACCATTGACTTCGAAGCTGGAACATTGAAACGTGCGCCTAAGATTTGGCAGAAAATCGGCATGGAATGGTTGTATCGTTGCATGAAGGAACCAAAGCGCCTCTTCAAGCGCTACTTCGTGGATGACATGCAGTTCTTCTATTACTTCGGTAAGCAGCTCTTGGGAATATATAAGGATCTTTTCCGAAAAAAGTAGGATTACTTTCTTCGGAAGAACTTACATAGCAAGGCTATCGGTAGGAGGATAATAGCTGCTATGTAGGATAATATGATGCGTATGGCTTGCCCTTTGTCCGTTCTATCTCGCCTCATGAAAAGGCGTGCAATCACCACATCGAGTTTCCCTCGTATAAAGGAGTGGAGATTGAAGTGCATTATCGACCTAGCTTCCTGTTGTGCTTCTGGCATAACAGAAAGCTTCAGGAATATTACGAGAGGGTAAAGGAGGAGCAGTTCTCTCATCGGGTAATGTTGGCAGGTATTCGTGAAATACTCATTATTTCAACCCCTTACGATTTGCCTGGTTTCAAACGTCTCTTAGGCGATGGAAGCCAGTTTGGAGTGAAGTTCGAGTATGTAGAGCAGCCTTCTCCTGATGGTTTGGCACAGGCATTCATAATCGGCGAGAAGTTTATAGGTAATGATTCTGCTTGCCTTGTACTTGGTTACAGTCTTCGGTTATCGAGTAAGCGACCCAGAGCGATATGGTGTGGCTGAGTTTGATGAGCAAGGCAATTGCCTCAGCATTGAAGAGAAGCCTCAGCATCCAAAGAGCAACTATGCTGTGGTAGGCTTATACTTCTATCCTAACAAGGTAGTAGAAGTAGCCAAGCATACCCATGATTCCCTTTCTGAGGCATCTACCTTTATTGAAGTTTTGGAGAAGCGCCAGGGCTTGAAGGTAGCTTGTCTGGAAGGTATCTGCTTTCTATATTGGATGAAGGCAGTCAGACATTAAAGAAGAATGATGTGAAAGCCATCGTGAATTGTGCAGCATGGACCAATGTGGATGCCTGCGAGACTGATGCCATTATCACCATATTGGATAAGGTAAAGGCTGCCCAGGGCAAAGATGAATATGTTGGAGTATATCATTTCTCAAACGAGGGTGTCTGCTCCTGGTATGATTTCACTCAGATGATTGCAAGAATCGCCGGTCATACGGAATGTGATATCCAACCATGTTATAGCTCGGAGTATCCTTCTCCTGTAACTCGTCCTGCTTATTCCGTATTGGATAAGCGAACCATCAAGGAGACCTTCGGAGTTAAGGTTCCTTATTGGGTGGATTCTCTGGAGAAGTGTATAGCTAATCTTAAGCAGGATTGTTAGAAGTCTGCTCAAAAATACTAATCATAAAGTTTAAAGTTCAATTTTCAAAGTTCAAAGTTAATGAAGAATATCATTATCACGGGCGGTGCTGGTTTCATCGGCTCACACGTTGTAA
>OWIS01000239.1_pt1 | contig 22957 bp, 18 predicted proteins | sample 1732611 | NCBI WGS metagenome assembly OWIS01 (sample SAMN05065734, study PRJEB22554) | human gut metagenome | biome: ENVO:2100002; feature: ENVO:00000062; material: ENVO:00002003 | host: Homo sapiens | place: USA
CCTCAAATCCGCAACCTTATAGGATGTAGTGGGACTATGCCAGAAGAGCATCAAATTGCTCCATAATCGAAAATATTCCTCCAAAAGGGGTGAGTTTCTCGGATTTTATTTGTACTTTTGCCATGTCATTCAGAGTTTTATTTGTTTTTAAAAGCAACACTAAAATAAGTGAAATTTCTGACATGGCAAAATCCTGATCAACCTATTGTTGCTCAGGTGCTTATAAAAAACATTAAATTATAGTGTTGCAGAAATAAGGATGACTTTAATAGGCGAAGCAACTGCTTACGATAAGAAGCAACAACTCGAAGTCAAGCGACCTAAGAGTTGGCTAAAAAGTGTTTCTGCCTTTGCCAATGGTGAGGGCGGAACATTGGTGTTTGGTATCAGTGACGATGACCAAGTGGTAGGACTTGCTGATGCTGAAGGTGATGCAGAGAGAATAAGTGAGGAGATAAAAACAAAACTTGACCCTATACCTGCTGTCAACCTCAAATTTAAGGAAGTGGATGGCAAGAAGCTTGTGCTACTTCATGTCCATAAAGGACAAGAGACACCATATTATTATATAGGTGACAAGCAACGATTGGCATTTGTAAGGGTTGGCAATGAATCTGTGGTAGCCGACAGGCTTCAATTGAAAAGCCTTGTTATGAGAGGTGCTGACCGTTCATTCGATGCTATTCCATCACCATACAAGTTTGAGGATATGTCTTTCTCCAAGCTCAAATCTGTTCATTTTAAGCGATTGAACCAATCGTTTGATGATAGAGATTTCGTTTCATGGGGAATAGTAGACAATGACGGAAAACTAACCAATGCTGGGGCTTTGTTGGCAGATGATTCCCCTATACGCCATTCTCGTATTTTCTGCACACGATGGAATGGACTTGACATGACGAGTGGTTTGGGGGAGGCTTTGGATGATGCCGAATTGGAAGGTAGTGTCATCAGTCAATTGCAAGATGCTGTTGCTTTTGTGAGAAACAACTCTCACAGAAGATGGTGGAAAGAAGCTGAATATCGAGAAGAACTGCCAGATTATCCAGAGCGTGCCGTAACCGAAGTGATATGTAATGCCATCATTCATCGTGATTACATGGAGCTTGGCAGTGAAATACATATAGACATGTATGACGATCGCATGGAAGTGTATTCCCCTGGTGGCATGTTTGATGGACGATTGATACAACAACTTAATCCACTGACTGTACCATCGAAACGTCGCAACCCTTTACTTGCAGACTTTTTCCATCGCTTGAAACTCATGGAACGTAGAGGCAGTGGTATGAAAAAGATAATTGAAGAATATAAGCGTTTTGAGACATTAGAGAACTATCATGCGCCAGAGTTCAGTTCCAATGCGACGGAATTTCATGTTACTCTATGGAATCTCAATTATGGGGTGGATGTCGTAAAAGACAACCCTCATGTCATAAAAGAAGCAAATAATGTCGTAAAAGACGTCGTAAAAGAAACAGATGATGTCGTAAAAGGAAAAGCAAATGTCACAAAAGAATTTGCAAAAGCTCAACGACAAATTTATAAGTTAATTTCTCAGATGCCACAAATCAGTGCTGCGCAAATGTCAGAGAATATGGGAGTTTCCTTACGACAAGTACAGCGATACCTCAAGCAGCTTTCTGACCAAAAACTAATTGTAAGAGAAGGAGGTCGCAAAAATGGTGTTTGGAAAATCTTGGATGACGAATATGAAGGATTCTTCAAAAGAATATAAGCGATAGAGGCAGGTGGTTATATCCATTAGTATGGGTTAGCCACTTGCCTTTTATATATGCCTCGAAGTCCTCATCATAGAGGCTTAGGTGATGGCGCACGATGTTCTCGATGATGACTGTAAGTTGATAATTATTAAAATCTAATATGTCTCTTCCCATTTATTATTTCGCATCCGGATATATCGCTATTTTAATGACTCCATCCTTTCTGTTTTCAAAGATATCGTAGGCTTCTTCGATTTTTGAAAGAGGGAAATGGTGGGTGATGAGAGGAGTGGTGTCTATCCTGCCCTGAGATATCAGATGCAGGATTTCCTCGCAATCACAACCATCTACACCGCCAGTCTTGAAGATGAGATTTTTGCCATACATATCTGGGAGAGGTAAAAGCTGAGGTTTATCGTACATCGCCACAATGGTAACTATCGCATTAGGACGGGCACATTGCCATGCCAACTGGAAAGTATCAGGACCGCCTGCTACCTCCATCACCACATCCGCACCACCGTGCAAACTCTGTTCCTTGACAAAAGCCTCGCAATCCTCTGGTTCTACCACCAAAACCTGCGGATAATGCTCCTTGATAAAAGCTCTTCTGGCTTCAGACTTCTCGCAAACGATGATTTTCTGCGGATTCTTCAACAACGTGCAAAGCAAACAGCACACTCCCGTAGGTCCTGCTCCGATAATCAAAACTGTATCTTCTTCCTTGATTTCAGAAATCCTTGTTGCCCAGAAACCTGTGGCAAGGATATCACCAACAAAGAGTGCCTGCTCATCACTTACATTGTCAGGAATCCTGTTTAAGCCCGTGGTGGCATAAGGAACCCTTACATATTCGGTCTGCCCGCCGTCGATACGACAGCCCAAAGCCCAACCGCCATGAGGAGAAGTACAATTGTTCACATATCCATGTTGGCAGTAGAAGCATTCCCCGCAGTATGTTTCCACATTCACAGTTACTCTATCGCCCGGTTTCACATGAGTTACTTTCTCCCCTACTTCTTCTACGACACCCACCATTTCATGTCCCACAGTAATTCCGGGAACGGCACGAGGAACAGAACCATGCTTGATATGCAGATCGCTGGTACAGATACTGCTCATGGTTACTCTCACGATGGCATCGTGTTCATCTATCAAGATAGGTTTCTCCTTTTCGGTGAAGCCAAATACACCTTGTTTAATATAAGTAAATGCTTTCATTATGATGATAAGTTGAAATAAGAAACTTATTCTATATCTTATCTTTTGTAATAATCATAGAGGAATGCATCAAGGAATGCACCACGCATATTGGTCTTGTAGAAATTACCATTCTTGTCCAGAATCAGACAAGCAGGAATACCATTGATGCCATACTCTCCCATCACCATACCACCGAAACCTTCTGGGTTGCGCAACTGGGTCCAGTTCATACCTTCCTTCGCCATTGCCTTCTTCCAGTCTTCATCTCTTTCATCTACGGAAATGCTGATAATATTGAAATCCTTGTACTTCTCATGTACCTCCTTGAGATGAGGAATCTCCTGACGGCATGGATGACACCAGGATGCCCAGAACTCCAACATGGTATATTCGCCCTTCTTGATAAGGGAAGACAATTTCACCTGCTTGCCCTGAGGAGTGAGAAGCGTACCATCGATGAAGCGGTTGCCTACGGCTGTATGCTTCGCCATTTCAGACTGTGCCTGCAGCATTGGATACTGAGGTGAATTGCTCCAATCATTCTTCAACCAACCCATCATCTCATCGATTTCCGCTGAGGTATAAGGAGTTGGAAGGGCTGAAAAACTCTCATTGAGCAAATCGAAAGCTACCAATGAACTGGTATGATCCTGGATAAACTTGCTGGTTTGCTGGCGCATATCGTCCATCAGCTGGATAGCCTCCTTTGCTAAGGCCACTCTCTGTGCCAGAACCTTACAGTTGTTGATACTGTCGTTCAGGCTATGCAGTTTATCCTGGATAGGAGTCATCAGGTCGAGATAAGCCTGATAGGTATCCTGTGTCGCAGAACCCTTGATGACAGGTGTAATCATGCTCATGTCCTTTTCAGTAGGGAAACCAGTAAGATCTACATCATAAGTCATTGGCTTGTTTTCGATATAGATACGACTGGCAAAAATCTTCTGATAGTCAGGTTCTGCCACGCCCGGTTCATTCATATCGATGACCATCTGGTATTGTTCAGGCTGATTCACATCCCCCTTGAGCACAAACTCGCCGTTCTTGATAGTAGCACTGTCCAGGTTGCTCACCTTATCGATATCATATTTCTGCAGCATAACGGTGCAGCCTTCCACGTTACCCTTCACCGTACCTTTCAGTACAAAATTCTGGGCATTAGCCACCATTGCCAGCATTAAGCCAGCAATGGTCATCATTGAATTTCTCAATTTCATCATGTTCTTTTGATAAAGTTCAAATATTATTCTAAAATTAGTTGTTTACATATTCCGGATTCTGCTCCAACAGATTGTTGGCACCCATAGATGCCTTTGGAATTGGGAGCAGGTATCTTCTGAATGTTGGCAACTCAGCTTTCTCGTCTTCAGTCCAGCCTTCGAAACCGCCCTTACGGTTGTAACGGCAGAGGTCAAACCATTCCTCGAAATTCTCATTACTGATGTCCACCAACTTATGCTTGAGAATTTCGCCCAGCAGATCGCCGTCGGCAATGGCGTTCACATCGTCCTCCGTATATCCAGCACGTTCGATGACTGTAGTCAAGAGCGTACGAGCCTTAGCATACTGACCCTGACGAGCCTCTGCTTCGGCAGCGATATAATAAACTTCGGCAAGGCGCATGAAGTAATAAGAGTCAGCATAGAACATTTCAGGAGTCAACTTGTTATATTTTCCAATACCGTTCATGGCATCTCCCTTATAGGCCCATGTATATAGCTTATCGTATGAAGCTACATCTTCATCACCTGGGAAGAATGGGAAATCACTGCCATCACCACCAGGGATGACTACGCCTCCGTCGCCACCAGGGATTACTACTCCACCATCGCCGCCTGGAATAACTACTCCACCATCGCCAGAAGCACTTCCATCTGAAGAACCATCAGGATCTGGAACAACAACGTCCCCACCATCTCCCGGGTTTGGAATAACAATATCTCCACCTGTTTCATCATCTGGAACTAAATCATCTGCCACCTTCGTGAGCAATGAACCTGGAGAAAACATATACCAGTTTGAGTCCATCAACTCACTTGGATTGGCGGTATAAGGAGCAAAGAGCATCTCCTGAGAATTAAATTGTTCGTCGAAGATCTTGGCATAATCACTTTCCAAAGCATAACCAGCTGCTTCAGCCTCACCGATCACTTCCTCTGCCAGTCTTGCTGCTTCAGCATAATTATCCTGAGCCATATACATTTTCGCTTTCAAAGCCTTGGCGAAAACGGAACTCATGTGATAATGATCTGCAGGCTGCTGTTCACAGTGAGCAATGGCATAGTCGAGATCATCAGATATCAACTTGTAAGTTTCAGCCACAGTAGAACGCTTGCGTGGTTGGTTATCTCTTACCAGTTCGTCCTGGAAGATGCAGACACCGTATGGTGAATCCTGCTTCCAATATTCTCCGAAGCACTTCAGGAGAGTAAGGTAAGCCAAGGCACGCTGGCAACGAGCCTCTGCAATCATCTCTGTACGTTTCTCCTCGCTCAGTCCTGGTATATTCTTGTTGATATGTACCAGGAAGGTATTGGCCGTATTAATCACATTGTAGTAGGCGGTATAAGCCGACTCCACATTACTGTTATTGGTTTCGATGTTCTCGGCAGCAAACTCTTCCGCCCCCATCACCATCGCCTGAGTCTGGGTATGAGCCATAGACGACATTCCATAGCGCAGGTAAGATACACCCGTGCTGCGCCATGAGGCATAGACACCATTGAGCGCCGTCTGTGCAGTTGAGACATCAGTGATATAATTGTCATCAGTAACCACATGTTCTGGTTCGATGCCGTCGAGGCTACCTATCAGGTCACACGATGTAAGAGTCAGTGCTGTGGCTGAAAGGAGCGTGAGAAATTGAAATCTTATATGTTTCATAATCTACAGTCTTTGTATGAGTTAGAATTGTAATTTCAGACCGATGGAGAAAGAACGGCTCATTGGATAAACGTCCTTATTCTCTGTAGTCTTTAAGAAGGCATTTGTTGCCGACATGTCTGGATCCAAACCTGGCCAGTTGGTAATGGTAAACAGGTTGGTGGCTGTGAAGAACACAGATGCTCCGCTGATGTGCAGGCGCTCCAGAAGAGATGGCTCGAAATTATAGGAGAGCGTGATATTTCTCAGACGGAAATATGAGTTGGAATATACATAGCGGTCGTTGGTATTTGTGTTGTCCATGCTTGCAGGCAACCATACCAGCTGAGCATACTTGGCATCCGTACGATCCGGTGTCCACGTATTGCCGTACATTTCTCTCAGAATACTCTGACCCAGACTACCGGCTGCAGATTCCTGCATAGTACTGTAGTATGCATGACCTCCAAACTGATACTGGAAGAGCATTGACAGGGTGAGGTTCTTATAAGATAAGGTATGTGACCAACCTCCGAACACCTTTGGCTCCGGATTGGCGATAGCCGTACGGTCTGCCTCGGTAATATAGCCGTTGCCATCTGTATCCACAAACATATAGTCGCCTACGTGAGCACCATTCTGATAGAAATCATATCCGTTTGCCTGTGCCTGAGAATTCAGTTCATCAATCTGTTTCTGACTCTGGAAAATACCAGCCACCTTGTAACCCTTCACGGTTCCCATCGCATGACCTTCCATGTAGAGATCCTGGTGTATCATGTCGAGTGTAGAACCATTGAGCTTGGTTATCTTATTCTTGTTGGATGAGATACTGAGCATCGTATTGTAGGTAAAATCCTTGGTGCGAACCACATCTCCACCGATAGAGAACTCGAAACCATTATTGGTCAAGTCGAGGATATTGCTGTAGAATGTACCGATACCAAACTCCAAGGCAATAGGAGCTGGAGCCAAGGCGCCATCTGTCTTACGGTGATAGATGTCAAAGCTACCGTTCAGTCTGCCATTGAAGAACGAGAAGTCAACACCGGCATTGTACTCAGTGGTCATCTCCCACTTGATATCCTTATTAGGATAAGTAGTGGCTAAGGTAATGGCGCTCTGTCCACCGTAGATATTGGAATTGAAATACTGGATGTAAGAGAAGTCGGATACGTTGGTAGAACCGGTCTTACCCCAGCTCAGACGGAGTTTCAGATCATCCACATCCTGTACTGATGCCATGAAAGGCTCCTGATTGACGCGCCATGCCAAAGAAAGTGCAGGGAAAGTACCACGCTTGTTGCCAGGACCAAACTTGGATGACTCATCGGAACGGAGACTGAAGTCGAGCAGATAACGTGAAAGATAATCATAGCTCAAACGGCCATAGAGGGAATTGAGTCCACTCTTGGAATAAGTCTCCATAGGCTTGTTGACGGTAGTTGCAGAACTGGCATTGTTGAGCACATCGTCATTAGGGAATCCGCTGTAAGCCTGGTCGTGTTCCTTGCTCCAGTATCTGTCAGCACTGTAACCAGCCATCACGTCGAAACGATGGTCGTCAGTAATCTTGAATTTATAGTCAGCACGGAAGTTGATAGACGTATTCGTGTTACGATAGTTAGCCTCTGCGAGCGTAGAAGTTGGTTCTGTCTCATACTGTTCCGGCAAGGAAACCTTCGGAGAGAAATAGCTATTGCTGAAGATGAAACGGGAAATGTTGGCATCAGCATGGAGGGTAAGACCTTCAATAGGCTTGATGTCAATATAGGCATTTCCGGAGAACTGGTCGTTCTCATACTGGGTCTTTCTCTGGAGTTTGCCCACCGGACTTGCATCCATATAGCTACTTGTATATTCGCCAAACTTATCTACTCGATTCAGGTTACCGTCTGCATCGCGTACGGTCAGGTCTGGGCGAGTCTTCCATGAGTCGTTATCATAGCCCAATGCAGGATCGTTGCTTCCGCTCTTGCGAGAAGAGTAGGTATAGTCGAGCACACCACCCACGGTGATATACTTATTGATTTCAGAATCCAAAGAGAGTCTGGCACCATATCTCTCCATACGGTCGTTGATGAGCAGACCTTCCTGGTTCATACCGTTGAAGGAGAATGAATAGTTGGTCCTGTTGCTGCCACCTCTGATGGCTACATTATACTGGTGAGTAGGCGCATTCTTGTTGATCACCTCCTTAGCCCAGTTGGTATTCGCAGAACCGAAAAGGCTCTCATTGAGTCCATTATATGTATAGACACCCGTCTCGGCATTATATCCGATGTTACCAAATTGGCTCAGATAGTCGGCTACACCATACATACCTACCATCGAACTGCCGTCGTTCATGCCGTTTACCGTATTGCGCAGGATTTCGTCCTGTACATTCTTGTATTCAGCCGTGTTCAGCGGTTCATAATTCTTGATAGGATTGCTGAAAGAGAAGGTGTAGCCGAAGCTTACCTTGGTCTTTTCATTGCGCTTACCATTTTTCGTCTTGACAATGACCACACCGTTGGCACCACGAGAACCGTAGATGGCTGTGGCTGCAGCATCTTTCAGTACATCAATGCTTTCGATGTCGTTAGGAGAAATATTAATGAGCGGATTGATACCGGTATCCTCCATGAAGGTAGGCACACCGTCAATCACGAAAAGAGGCTGGTTGTTGTTGCCCTTACCCGATTTTGGATAAGGAGAAGTGATACCACGGATATTCAACTTGAGGGTAGAACCCGGTTCACCATTGGAAGTTGTGGCCAACACACCCTTCACGGTACCTTGAAGAAGTCCGTCGATTGTAGGAGTCGTAGCAGCCAATTTGCTGATCTGCTCCTGGTTTACGGTAGAGATGGCACTGGTCACATCCTTGCGACTCTTGCTGCCATAACCAATTACTACGAGGTCATCGAGAGCCACATGATCCAGTTCAAGCATCATGTTCTGTTCTTTCACACCCATGAATTCGATGGATTTCGTCTTGAAACCGATGCTCGAATACACGATTTTAGGATGAGACATGGAAGGGAATTCCAGGATATAATTGCCGTCAGCATCCGTGATGACGCCATAGCTGGTGCCTTCAATCTTGACGGTAACTCCTACCAGAGGATTTCCTTCGGAATCAATAACACGGCCTTTCACAAAAGTGTGACCTTTTTCTTGAACTTTTACAATACTCATCTCTTCGCCCATGCTTGCAGGAGGGGTAGCATGGACTGCTCCCACTGAAGCTGCTGCCATCAGGAGCAACAGGCTTTTTTCCTTCTTCATAATAACTATGTGTTAGTTGAACTTCATATTGATGTTGCAAATTTAATAAAAAACATTGATATACCTAACAATTTGCTAAAAAATTAACGTAAATCTGCATAAATATTTAAATTTCGGGAAAAATAAGCTGGAATAACAGCTAAAAAGACAAAAAATAGCCGGTTCTTATACACTTTGAAGAACCGGCTTATATTTATTCTCATTTGATTTTCTTCATCGGATGACGCTGAGTTAACGGAACATCTTTAGTTTCCATCTGGCTTGGTAACATCCAGGTCTGTGGATGGATACCAAAGGAACTTATTGAAGTCATCAGGCTGGGCTGGATTGAAATCCTGCCAGTCTGGACGGAGATATTTCAGGAATGGCAGATGGAGCTGCTTCATTCCCATCACCACCATCTTGGCCACCTCATAGGCTCCGTATGGATTGAAGTGGGTATTATCCTCTAATGCCTTCGGCTGATTAGGATAAGTGTTGGCAGGATAGTGAACCAGCGATTTCTTACTGTTCTCATAGCCCAATGTCTCGAAGAAAGTACGGGTCATATCATGCAGTTCGATGACAGGCACACCCTCTCTTTTTGCCACAGCTCTCATGGCATCAGGATAGTCGCCATGCGTTTCCTGTATTTTGCTGCGGGTAGCTTTGTCAAAGAAACGGCGCTGGGTAGGAGTCACAAAGATGATGTTTCCACCCTTAGCGCGTACCTTATCTATATACTGCTTCAGATTGTAGGAGAAATTATACCAGGCTCCACTTCCTGGAGTCTTCTCTTTCTGGTCGTTGTGTCCGAACTCGCAAATTACGTAGTCGCCCTTTTTCATCATGGCCAATACTTTCTCCAGACGGTTGGAAGCTAAGAAGGAACCGGCTGTCAATCCGCTCTCTGCATGATTGGAAATAGCGACTTCCGGACCAAACCAGCATGGAATCATCTGTCCCCAACTGGCGTATGGTTCATGAGCCTGATCCACTACGGTTGAGTTACCACAGAGGAAGATGGTTGTGGCAGTCGTGTCACGCTCTATCTTCACCTGTTTTACGGCAGGAGCAGCACCATAGAAGTCAAGAGTCAGCTTGTCATCCCAGTCAGGTGTGCCCTTCTCACGAGGTTTGATACGTACGTTCATCTTATCAGAAATCTTAGGTGAACGCTTGTTGACGATAAACTGGACGGTCTGGAATTTACCTTTCTTGGTAGAGATTTCATCCACCATGAGTCTTCTGGCTTCAGCACGCACCACCGTCTTGGCTGCCTTTTTCTTGGAGCCGAGGACAACCGTCACCTTGTAGTTGCCATCAGGCACTTCCACAGCATAACTTTTAGGATTTTGCTTACTCAGATCTACCTCGAAAGTCTGGGCTTTCACATTTGCGGACATCGCCAACATCATCATACCGGCGAGTAGCCATTTCGTTTGTTTCTCCATTATATGTTTTAGTTATTTGTTAATTTGGCTACAAAAGTACAATATCTTTTTCAAAAACATTAGTTTTTCCGTTCATTTTTTGCATATTGTTCAGATATTACTTCGCCATATTGTAGGACTCGTCTTGACGATGCGGGAGAAGACTCGGGAGAAATAGGAAGCAGAAGAGAAACCGACATGATAAGCTACTTCTTCCAATGTGGCACCGGGATGAGCCAACATATAGGCCTGTGCCTCCTTGATGCGCAAGGTGGTAATCCAGGTACTGAAGTTGACGGCATGTTTCCCGTTGATATAACGGGAAAGATAAACCTTATTGGTGCCCATTTCGGAAGCCAGACTGTCGATGGTCAACTGGGATGAGAGATACTTCTTATCATCCACCCACTGTTGCAATCGTGCTCCGAAGAGATTCTCATAATTCTCCAACTTAGACGTTTCCGGTTCCTGGTTGGAATCGTTTTCTATTTCATCATTCATCACTGACGCTAAATTGAGCGTGCCATAATACGGGCGGTAATTGATAAAAGAGATGACGATATAGAGATTGACACTGACGATATACACCTGGTAGGCATAATTGAAATAGATTCCGAAGAAGAGAGTGAGATAGGCAAAGACACCCAAGAGGCACAGGAAGAAGAGGCTTTTCTTCGTCCAGAACATGAAGCGCTGCATATTATCATCGGAGAAGTAATTATCCAACTGTTCCCTTTTCTTCCTATAGATAAACTGGAAATGGAACATGTATCTTACCACGATGCTACAGAAAATCAGGGTGGAAACGATATACAGACAATAGGCATAAGGTGCAAAAGGCTCCAAAAGGGTAATCCAGGAAAAGGAAACCGTCAATATCCAACACCCGAAATCCTTCAACATCCTCTTTTTATTGATATATTGCGAATCCAACAGGGAGGCAAACGAATAAGCAAAGCATATACATGTCAGGAAAAACAGGCTGATGTCCATACAGGCAATGATGGAATTGAGCGCCTTCCAATCTTGCGAGGAAAAGATTTCCAACCAAAGATACAGGTTGATGAACATAACAAAAAATGCTGATGCCAAGAAATATTTTGCCTTACGATAAGGGGCATAGTCTGCAGTATCCGGTACACTCAGGAACACCAGGATAATGCCTATCACCAGATAACTTGCATCGACACACTGAATCAGTTCTGCGAAATATTTTTCCAGTAACTCCATAATAAACAGCTTTTATTAAATCAATAAATTATCATCACTTACTTTTAGCACACTTTGATTCACATAGCAATCTGATTGCCATACGAACAGAGAGTATATATTACACGTACATAATCTACTAAAAGTCCTTAGATCTTGAGTATATTGAAGATCGTCATTAGGTTTTTATCACTTTTTGTTGAATCTATATGATGTTTATAGGCATAGTTTTTCAACTACCCTGCTTGCAAAAGTACAAAAAAATAAGTTATCTCCAAATTATTTAAGCAAAAAAATGTGTTATCCCAGCAGAATTTCTGCCAAAATAACACATTTTTAATATATTTCACTGTTGAATAGTACGCTACATATACTTCTGATTACCAGTTGTCGCTGTCAAATGGATTTGAGGAACCGCCCCAACTAGTGTCAGGACCAAAGATAGGTCCGTGATCATTACCATCTGGGTCATTAACGTCATTTGCGTTATCGACTGTCCAACTTGTGTAGTTTGCCATCAGCATATTCTCCAAGAGAACCATGTGTATTTCCGGTTTAATATATTGAGTTTTCATCATAATTATCCTTTCTTATCTTCAATAAGTTAGTAATTACTTAACAAACACTTTCTTGCCATTCACGATATAGATACCGGAAGGTAAGCCTGAAACTTCGGTACTGCCGCTGCGAACAAGCTGTCCATTGAGATTGAACACACCGAGTTTCGCAAACTTGGAATCGATACTGCTGTCTTCTGTGGCCATGATTCGCTCTACATCTGTGGTATAGTCAATGCCATCCAGGATAAACTTGGAAGTGGCTGCTCCAGAAGTTTGCTTATATGGCTTGAACCATACGCTGAAACCACGCAAGCCACGAACATTTTCGCCAGCATAGACCATTTTTCCTTCATGGAAGAAATAACAATATTGCAGATTATCTCTACCAGAAATGATAGGATTACCTTTATCTACAGTAAAGGTTGTCTGTTCATCATCCTTCATGATACTGCCGTATGTTCTTGCAAAAGTACCGTATGCAGCTAAAGTTCCATCTGTCACGATTTCGCTCGCCTCAGTCTTGTTAGCAAGTTTCACATGATTCAAATCCAGCGACCAAGTATCCTTAATGAGTCCAAAGAGATCATTCTTGTTTTGGTCATTTCTCTTGAGGCTGACATTCGGAATATCAATATGGTTGGCTGCGATAGTTACCTTATGCTCCTTGATTCCAGAACCAGTACCTGTCTTATGAAGGGTTGCCGTATATTCAGGTGTTTTCTCATTTGCCAAGTCCTTTGTAGGATAGATGATATAAGGTACGTAAGCCGCAAGAACTACGTCATTATTTCCCTTATCCGCAATCTTCACCGTTGTAAACTGGATCTGATTTCGAGTGAGCGTGGTCAGTTCTGCCAATCGGGCATTAGCTCCGAATGCCTGAGTGAACTGGTCTTTATTCAAGTCAACTGGCAGCACGATGGTGTTCCATTTATTGATATTCTTATTGAAAGATTTCTTGTTGAGATGGAGAACCACATCGTCATAAGTCTCTGTACAGTCGAGAAGATAGTTCAGATTATCCTTGTCTTCATCCAATATCAAGTCGCGAGAGGTGGTAGAACCTGCATAGAGAAGACGGAAATCATCAAATACAGTCCATTCATTAGTACCTGCTTCATTGTCTTCAACAGATCCTACACGAACACCGAAGCAGATGTTGCCGCCTTCAGGAACCTGCACGAGGACACTATTGAAATACTTGTGGCTGCCATAGAATTCCTTACCAGCATAATCCATGTTCTGATCGCTGATATGCAAATTGGTTTGTTCTGTCTGAGACATGTTTGCCGTCTGCATGACAACGGTTTCGCGGAGGGAACCTTCAACTATTTTTGTATAATCTGTAGGATTTTCACTTTTATCCTGCAAAAGAACAGCAAATAGCTTAGCCTTATTTGTATTAGAATAAGCCTTGCATTCGATAACATAAGAACCGCCATGATCTACGTGTACCACCTGATAGACTGCACCACGGGTATTCTTGATATCTGCGCAATAATATTTACCGAGATGAGTCTGGTAATCATTCATACTCGTATAGTTGGTTCCATTGAAAGTATATGATGTAACACTACCTGTATATTGGTTTGATCCTTGACTCGGGTCTGTTTTGTAATGTTTCTCCAAACCAAATCGGAATGATCCGGTAGCTCCATCCTTATAAACAGCAGTCTTCCAATTATCAAGCTTACCATTATCACGGTTGAATCCAGGGCACTCTAATTTGAATGACAAATCTAATGAACTCTTAAAGCCGATAGAACTCTTTTGCAAATTATAAAGCTGCTCATAAGAGAAAATACGCCACTGAGAGCCGTCATCACTATAGTTAGGTTTATCTGTCTCCAAGAAAGCACCACAATTTTTATCCACATCACCTTGAGAAGCGGCTGCAGAGAGATAGTATTTTTCATAAGTTTTATATTTGCTATACCCATTTGCACTACGGCGATAAGTGAATATTTTGAAGGTATTTTTTGCATCTCCAGAAACAGATTCAATCTTCCAACCACGCTGAATCACGGTTTTATCTGTACTTGATTTATAGATATCGCGATCTACAAAGACACCTATACTTGTAGAGGGATAATCTTCTCCATAAAAGTATTCCAACGAACAGCCTTCCTGATTTCCTGATGAAACACCCTGCTTGTCAATATCCTGCTGGAAATGAATCCAACCGTCAACATCTGTATAAACAGAAAGAGGCATTCCATATTCCTGAAGAGACACATGGGTTCCCCAATAGCCTCCTACATTGAGCAGCAGACCGGTCTTTACATTATACAAGAAAAAGATTTGTTTCTTATCCGTTGGAAATTCACCATGCTTACCGTTCTTTGCATAATTCGCCATCTCACTTGCAGAAATACCTTCAAGTTTTTCCAAACCATCAAAGGGTGAAGCAGAACCATTACTTTCTTGTGCCTTGGTTCCCTTGACTGCTCCGAAAAGCAAGAATATAGCCAAGAAAATGGCAAAGATGGAGCGATGCTTAAAAGCATTAAATGATAGTAAAAACATTTTCATCATCTTTCAAAATTTAAAGTTCAATAAATAAGTAATTATCATATAGGCAACAAAATGTGATAGGACATCAAGTTACTGTTTGTTAAATCATAACTGGGTGCAAAAGTATGAAAATCCCCATTCACGAAATTGTAAAATAATAAAAAATGTGTGTGTTTATGGAAATTTACAACTGATGATACTACACTGAAAAATACTGAATCACCAACCATACGGATGGTCGTTTTTTCCTTCAAAACGTTCAAAACAACCATCAATCGTTCAAATAACATGTAAAAACAGAAAATAAATATGTAAAATCGTATATTTTTAAGCTTATTGTACCTAAAAATATACGATTTCACTTTTTCTCAATCAGGAATCAATCCAAAGAAAAATTTATGATCCTCAAAAGAAAGAACCGAAGAATGGCAAAGAAAGTCCTGATCATTGACCCAAAAACAAGGATTATTCTCAAAAAGAGGTCTAAGCATTTCCAAAGGAAACTCTGATTGCATTCGCAATATTTCTTTTGGCAATTTCAGGATTCATCGCTTCCTCTAAATCCATATTCTGAGGAGATGCGGCAAGAACCTGATCAAAGCCTGCATCAAGAAGCGCCTGCTTTTCGCTGACTTCTCCAGATACCAACCAGATTTGCTGGTCTGTCGTGGCTTTATTTTTCAAGACATGTTCCAAAATCCGCTGTGGCAACTTTCCCATTAAGGTCTGTCTGTCGCTATGTCCTTCACCCGTTATCACGAGATCAGCATCCCGAATCATCTCATCAAAGCCGATTTCTCGCAACAGAAGTTCGGCTCCAGCAGAAACCTCTGCACCAAAATATTGCAGGAAAGCATAGCCCAAACCACCGGCTGCACCAGCACCAGGCACCTCACTCCTATCATAACCGAAATGCTTGGCACTCACCTCAGCAAACTTCCTTGCCCGAGCATCCAGCATTTCCACCATCTCAGCATCGGCTCCCTTCTGAGGGGCAAAGACATGAGCCGCCCCGTTTTCGCCACAAAGCGGATTGGTAACATCCGAAGCCAGCACAAAACTGCATTCCTGGCGGATTTTCTTCCAGTCGTCGCCCATTGCCTTGAGCATTCCGATACCGCAATCGGATGTAGCGCTTCCGCCCAATCCCACGATGAAATGGCGTACGCCCCGGCGATAAGCATTCATTATCATCTCGCCCACGCCCCAGGAAGTAGCCTTCATCGGGTTGCGCTGTTCTGGCTCAATCAGAGCCAATCCGGCAGCCTGCGCAATCTCAATAATTGCCGTATCATTCACGATTCCATACTCAGCCTCTATCCATCTCATCAGGGCATCATGGGCATGAATGCTCACTCGCTCTCCCTTCATCGCCGAGAGAAAGGCATCGAGCATCCCCTCTCCTCCATCACTCATTTCGAGACAAATGATTTCGGGGGAAGCATCTTCCGAATCCACATTCTCTATTCCAGAAGAAGCATCTTCCGAATCCCATTCCTTCAATCCCGAAGCAATCGCCTCATTCACCTCTCTGCTCGAAAGGCAACCCTTATAAGAGTCGCAAGCAATTATTATTTTTTTCATGCTTAATCATCAATTATCAAACAACCCCAATTCTCCTTTTAACCTCATCACTTCCTTGTCAAAATCCGACAAGAACTCACGGTCTTGAATCACCCTGAACTTATCATATTCCTCATAAGCTTTCAACCGAGCTTCAAGAGCCGAAACCTTTCCCTTATCTATCAAAATTGGATAAGATGATAATTCAAGAAAACCATCCAAGAACTTGACCCATTGTTCCATAGTCGTTGGAATATGGCGTTTGGCACGATTGGCAGCTAAGTCGATATAAGCAGAAACAATACCATTCAATTCCTTCATCTGTTCTATATGCAAATAATTCTTTGCTATTGTCACATCCGATTTCAACACCTTACCATCGGGAGCTTGAGCCCAAGAAGTTAATCCCATGTGTTTCTTGGTTGCATCAGCAGAAGAATAAACGATTTCTGCTGCCGTCTTACCCGTTATTGCCCAATGCAACTTATTCTGTACCTTGGCATAAAACTCCTGCGTTGTAGTAGCATTCTTCTGATAATCGCAAGCCGTGGCATAAATATCTGTTATTTTTTGATAAGCCATACGCTCGGATGCTCGAATCTCCTGAATACGTTCCAGCAACTGGTCAAACTTCACCTGAACCTGCTTTCCACCTTGCTTAAAACGCTCATCATCTAACACGTAACCGTTTCGGATAAATTCGCTCAAGGTATTGGTTGCCCATTGCCGAAAACGAGTTGCCTTGTAACTGTTCACACGATAGCCCACCGCAATAATCATATCCAGATTATATACATTCATTTCGTATTTCTTCCCATCATCCGCAGTTATCCAAGATTTTTGGATAACTGAATATTTATTGAGTTCTCCGCTGTTCAAGATTTCATTGATGTGATAGCTCACTGTTCGCACATCTACTTGAAAGATTTCTGCAATTCTCTTCTGTGTCGTCCAAACCGTATCTCCATCAAAGACTAATTCCACTCTCAGTTTTCCTTCCGAATCAGAGAAGAACACAATATCCGTATTGGTATAAGTATCAGCATTTTGTAATGAAGAAGAAGATAAATTCTGCTTACCAGAAAAATACTCTAATGCAGGCAATGCATTCTCTTTCTTGGAACTGAGCGACATAGAAATAAGAAGGCAAGCATAACGGGAAAGATGGTAGGACTTCAGCTTTCTCTTTGCCTCACTACCAATAGTAACCATTTCGTTGACTTCAACGAAATGGTCTTCTACACTCTTATTGTTTTGTACACATAAGACCTTAGCCTTATCTATGATTTTGCTAAAATTACGATAATCTGCATAACCAATAACAGACGCCAATTCCCTAGCCGACCAATATTCTTGTCCAGCCTTATCCATCTGTCTGATACTATCAAATATCTTATTCATATCCTATTTATTTTATCATTCCCTAAAGCATCACCTATGAGGAATGACGCTTTCCCGCCCGCAAAATTAGCCATTATTCCTGAAACCACAAACCTTTTTGGGAAAAACATTCAAAAACAATTCCGCTTATACGAAATACCACGCAAAAAAAACTTAATCGCAGCCTATATTCCAAAAAATATTTGTAACTTAGCAGCGTGAAACGTAAAATCAAGTGAGAATATGGCAGAAATCGTAAATAAATATCCTGTAGGAATACAGACTTTTGAAGAAATCCGCACGAAAAATTATCTCTATATAGATAAGACTAAATACATTGTGGATTTTAGAGAAAAAGGTATGAAATATATTTTTCTGAGTCGTCCTAGGCGATTCGGCAAGTCGCTTTTTGCCTCTACGCTCCAGGCTTATTTCGAGGGCAAAAAGGAACTTTTCGAAGGATTAGCCATCGCCGACTATGAGAAAGAATGGGTGAAGCATCCTGTGCTCCATTTCGATATGAGCGGCGCCAAGCATTTTAATGCTGATGCCTTGAAGAATTATCTTAATCTAGAACTTTTACCTTACGAAGAACTTTATGGTAAGGGGGAAGGCGAGATTCACCCTAATGAAAGACTGGAAGGTATTATTAAGCGGGCTTATCAGCAGACTGGCAAAAAAGCGGTTGTCACCATCGATGAATACGACGCCCCTTTGCTTGATGTAGTTCACGAAAAAGATAATCTGAAGCAGCTAAGGCTCATCATGCAGAATTTCTACAGTCCGCTGAAGAAACTCGACCCCTATCTGGAATTTACGTTCATCACAGGCATTACCAAATTCTCACAGCTCAGCATCTTCAGCGAACTCAACAACCTCGACAACATCAGCATGCTCGACCAATATTCTGCCATCTGTGGCATCAGTAAGACAGAACTTACCACCGCAATGAAACCAGATGTGGAAGGATTGGGAAGAGCGCTCGGCCTGACATACGAACAATGCCTGGAAGAATTACGACAGTATTACGATGGCTACCATTTCAGCGAACATGCAGAAGATGTATTCAATCCGTTCAGTCTGATCAGGGCAATGAACAGTCAGAAGATAGATTCCTACTGGTTTGGATCGGGAACACCAACCTATCTGATCAAAACCCTGCAGAAACACCATGTCAACGTGATGGAGATTGAGAGAAAGGGAGCTAGTGTTGACGACTTCGATGTGTCGCCTGAGCAGGTAACCTCAGCCCTGCCATTGCTCTATCAGAGCGGTTATCTTACCATCAAGAAATACAGTCCCATCACCAAGAGTTACAGGTTGGGCTACCCAAACCAGGAAGTCAAGATCGGAATGCTCAAGAGTCTGGCTCCCAACTATCTGTCTCCCTTATCCATCGACAACAACGGACTGGTGAATGAATTTGTAGAAATGCTTTACGAAAATGATCTTGAGGGTGCCATGGTTCGCCTGAAGGCTTATCTCTCCAGCATTTCCAACCGCCTGTCGAATAAGAACGAAAGAGATTTTCAGACGGTTTTCTATCTGATTTTCAATCTGATGGGCGCCCTTATCAAGGTAGAAGAAGATAGTGCCATAGGCAGAGCCGATGCTGTGCTCCAACTGCCAGACACCACCTATGTCTTCGAACTGAAGTATGATGGTTCGGCAGAAGAAGCCATCAGGCAGATAGAAGAAAAGGGATACCTGATTCCTTATTCAGCCAACGGCAAACGACTGGTAAAAGTAGGTGTCAACTATGATAGTAACCAGCGAACCATCGGAGACTGGATTATCAAAGAAGATAAAGAAGGATTAAAGAAGGATTGAAGAAGAATAAAAGAAGGAAATTGGCAGTAAAGTTTAAAATATTTATACTTTACTGCCAAAAATGGGAGGCTTTTCTTAAGCTGGATGCTCTCGTTTTATTTCCCGAATCTGGAAGTATGAGCCCACTTTAAAAAGTAAGGCCTGTTTAAAATGTTTATATTTCATGGCAATTTCTCGAAAGATATTCACCAGCGGAGCCAATTGCTATGTTTCACTCAGCATGACCAGTGTGGTCATGCTGGATTCAAAATATGCCCCTTTTTAAAGTGAGCTCTTTTCTCTTAATTCGAACAGTATAACCCAAATTATAATGAAGTAAATATTCAAATACTTTCATTATAATTTAGGTTAAGCTTGAACCTATCCTTAAACATTGCTTGCTCTCTTTGTGGAATTTGCAATTGCTTGGCAAGAACTTCCCAATTGCTCACGGCAGTTTGTACATCCTTGATGATGCCCTGAGCCACCTTTCGATTAATCATATAATCCTCACATGACTCCAACAGCACTTGAATGTCCGCCTTATTGGAAACGGCATTGATAAGCAAGCTTTGGTATAAATTGTTGGTTGGATTCATGTCGTAGGCCGGGGAGAGCGTCCATCCTTTGGGTGTCAACAAGAATCCATGGTTGCGGAAATGATCGTCTGAGTTACCTATGCAAATATTGAAGGCGACCCTACGATAGAGCTCCCGTAAATTCGTCTCTACATCACAGCATCCTTGTAGAATGAAATCCACAATATCCAGATAACCGTAACCACCTTGTGCGTTGTCTCCATCTTTAAGTCCCAGCAAAGACATACAGGAGGCAAAATGGATTCTCCGGCCTTCATCCGTTCTGTCAAAACGCTTGGATAAGAGGGTATGATACTTACCCAATCCTCCCCACAAACGAGTCTCTGCCACATGGATACCAGCTTGTAGGGCCAGCAGATGAGAGAAATGCTCCCATAATCCTGCATCATAATCGTCATTCCGAGATGGGAATTTGGCGATGCAGAGCCTGCCTTCCTCATCCAATACGCCTGCCTTCGGTCTTGCGCCACCAAGTGATGTTCCTGGCTGTATCAGCTGGGCAATCCACTTCTTTTCAGGCATGACATCTTCCTCCTCACATTTTTCTATCTCTTGACTGGCATAAATAAGCTCTCGTATTTCCGTCAATGGTGGAATTTTTAGAGAAGGAGAAACATTGATGAACCCCCCGTCCTTTTCTTTCTTAAACCTGAAACCACCCATTCGGGAGAAATCATCAATACCCACCAAGTAATCGAAAGAAGACAGGTTACGTGGAGCCCTTTGCTCTTCCTCTGCTTGCAACTGCTCCCTCCTCTTGAGGAGAGTCCTTCCCCATCTATCAGGCAAAGCGTCGGCAAAACATCCAAAAATATCATTGCCAGGCAAGGTGTATTGCATGCCGGGATAGTTGTTGATGTCTTCCGAGAGTTTGATTCCTGCATGAAGGTTGAGCCAATCGTTGTCAAACTTGAAGGCATAACTATCCGAACCACGTAACTTTTCGTAACATAGTTCCCCTATAAACTCTGGCTCCTGCAGCCAGTTGAAATCTCCAAAAACGAACAGTTTCTCCATTCCTTATTCTTTTTTAGTTGCCCTTTGACGATTTTTCAACCCCAAGTCTTGCAAGGACCTGCCGAGTTTGTCATCCTTGGCAAGCAGCAGAATGTCATCGTCCAACTGTAGTGCATACAGCACTCGCAGGTAGATGCCTATTGACACTGTCGGCATCCCCTTTTCCACCTTGCATAAAGTTACCTCCGAGCATGTAGCCCTTTCAGCCACCTGTGCCATGCTTAGATTTCGACGTAGCCTAGCCAACTTGATTTGCTCGCCAACGATAGCCATTTTTTGCAACAACTTCCTGGGAAGTTTGTTTGCCATTGTACTCTTAGACATACTTATATACTTAATTATAATGTGCAAATATATGAAAAATACTTCATTATAATATGGGTTAGCGTGAATAATTAGGAAAGATTAAGATTGCAATTACAATAACCAACTCATCCTAAGGAACCTGTTGCTTCTCGCCCGCTTTCAAAACAATGCGCTTGAAGGCTTTCAGGGTCTTGATCGGTCCCTCAGCATCATCCATTCTACGGATGTAAACCTGCGCCACTTCCGTTCCTTCCCTATTACCTTTATTAGATAAAGAGAAACTCAAGGAATAAGCCGAAGAATTCTTCACTTTTCTTAAATGTTATAATCTTTGTTCTTGTGATTGTTTTTAATCTCGGTGACAAAGTTACATCTTTTTTTGAAGCCACCGCACAAATTGGCAGCAAAGTTTAAATTATTTAGCTTATTATGTCAACTTTGTCATATATTAGCCGCTGGCACGCAAGTTGCTCAACATGAGAGTGAAAGCTGAAGCTAAAAGATGAAGAAGTTCGAAAGAACGACGGAGTCTTGAGGCAAAGGCAATCGAAAAGAAAAGATAAAAATAACATTATCATAAATAACAAACAGAAATCCCGACGGGACCGCAAGGAACCGAGAGGACGAGTAAAATAAAAATTGGAGGTTTTAATTATGTTGTTAGCACGTAGAAATAATAATTCAGATTGGTTGAGTAACATCTTTGATGATGTATTCTTTGATACTGACGCAACACCACGTATGAATGCTACAGCTCCTGCCACTAATATCAAGGAGACAGATAAAGATTACATCATGGAGGTTGCAGCTCCTGGCTTGAAGAAGGAGTGGGTTCGTGTAAACATCGATAATGATGGCAATCTGAACATTGCCATCGAGAACAAGATGGAGCACAAGAATGAAGATAAGCACGAGCACTATCTGCGCCGTGAGTTCTCTTACAGCAACTACCAGCAGGCCTACACACTCCCTGAGGATGCCGACCGTGAGAAGATTTCAGCAAAGGTAGCTGATGGTGTTCTTGAGGTTCAGATTCCAAAACTTACTCCTAAGGAGGAGACAAAGGCTACCAAGAATATTGAAGTCAAATAACAATTTCGCATAAATGATTGAGGGCAGATTCCAAAGCAATTTGAAACCTGCCTTTTTTTGTGTTTATCAGAACATAAAAAACGACTACAGAAACTAAGCGAATAGCACCTACCTTATTATAGGTATTTTATGAAACCCCCTCTATATTTCATCCCAAAATCTTGTAGATTAGAATATTAATATGTAATTTTGCAGGCTGAAAGAAAATTCCAAACATCGTCTTTGTTTGAATTTCTGAAACTAAAAATGAAAAATAATGAAGAAAACAATTCCTGTAATAGGCATGGCTTGCAGCGTATGCTCTGCCAATGTAGAGAAGAAGCTACAGTCGCTAGAAGGCATCAACTCCGCCTCGGTTTCCCTGGCGAGCCGAACTGCTCTGGTAGATTATGACCCCGACATTATCTCTCTGGAAGATATGAAACGGGAAATCA
>OWIS01000244.1_pt1 | contig 22657 bp, 19 predicted proteins | sample 1732611 | NCBI WGS metagenome assembly OWIS01 (sample SAMN05065734, study PRJEB22554) | human gut metagenome | biome: ENVO:2100002; feature: ENVO:00000062; material: ENVO:00002003 | host: Homo sapiens | place: USA
CCCTAGAGTTCGTCGGCAGCGTCAGATGTGTATAAGAGACAGGACCATTCCTTTCAAGACGAGGGGCCCAGACCGCGCCCCGCATTTTTCCCGTAATCCTTTTTCTGCTTCACTTTGTTCTCGAGCAGTCCGAGAACCTCCAAAGGAGGTTGACATGACGTTTCCCTTTGCAGCCCGAACCAACGCATCCAATATGCGCGCAGCTTCAATGGAGCCTTTGGAAGTTCTCCTCTCAACCCATAATCCCAAAGTCGACCAACTGCTCGGCGGCGGATTCCCCTGCAAGGGATTTGTTGAGCTGCTCACAACCGGTGAACGGCGCGGCGAAATCTCTCTGCTCATTCATGCGCTCGCCCATGTAAAGCGCGTGGTATGGATCCTCCCGCCGCAGGGCTTCACACCATATGCTCCCGCTTTTGAGGCGGCTGGCATTGATCTTTCCCGCCAGCTTTTCGTAGTGCCGGCATCACCCGAAGAAGCATTTCGCTGCGCCGAAGCTGCAGTCACTTCTGGCGAGGCCGATGCTGTTGTGGCATGGCTTGCGCCGCTCGCTCGAGACGAAGACCGGCGCGCGGTGTCGCGCCTCGCACTTGCTTGTACTTCTCGAAATGTTGTCTTATTCGGCATTCGCCCGGCTTCGCTTGCCTGCTTACCGCTGACGGCCGATCTCCGTGTTCAGTTTTCCCCCGTGCATAAGGGACGAGAAATCCTGTCTCGCATTCGGACACTGCGGCGCCGCACCTTTATCAACGCATCCGCATCCGCCGAAATACCGCTTTTTGCGCAAGCTGCTGAACCTGCCAAGCCTTGTGACCGCCCAGCAACGCCTCTGCAGCACAGCCTTTTCCCTGAACTTGTTCCTGCTTAGTTCATCTGCATCCGCTTCATCGACTGCCGCCCGCACCAACAGAACCCAAATTCACTATGGCTATTCCTGCTTCAGAACAATGGACTGCACTCTTTCTCCCTCAACTGCTCTTTGCGGCCGATCCGGATCGCCTGCACTCGGGAGGACCTGCACCGACCGCACTTCTCATTGAAGATCGTATTGCTGCGCGAAACCGCGAAGCGGTTCGGCTGGGTGTGCGTCGGTGCATGAATGCCAAAGAAGCCCTCTTACAAACGCCCGCCCTGCAGCTCGAACGTTCTGGACAGCTCGTTGGTCAGGAGCTTTCGAGCATCCTGCTTTCTATCGCCCAGTCATTTGGTGCGGCGCTGCTCCTGCAGGCACCTAATTCCGGCGCAGCCGCCATCATTGTGCATGCCGATCAGAGTGCTCTGCAGCAGCTGCTTGGCACGGTTCTCCGTTTGAAGTTTGAAGCCTTTGGCGGCAGCGGCAGCTCCCCCCAGAATGCGTTGAGTGCTGCCGTGAAGGAAGCCCAATCCGTTCAGGCAGATTACGATGCCCAAGCGCTTTTAATGCATACCGTTCTTAAAGAGAACCTCATTGCGAAGCCTGCTCCGGAAACCTTCCACCTGCGTATCGGCGTTCCTTCTTTTAACTTCAAACTCCAGCTCGAGCGTCTTGAAGCAGCGTTTGCCGCGTGGACAAAGAACGTCCAAACCAATGCGGTTTCCTGCACAATCCGCGCCTACGATCCGGTCGGCCGCATCCTGCACACCTCGTCTGCACTGGGCGGCAATCTTTTGATCCCAATAGACCAGTCTGCGGCTGCGGGCCGAATCAGGCTGCACAAACTTTTGTACAAAGCCGTCCTTGAAGAACAAGCCGCCAATCTGGAGCTCGAAGTCGTCCCCTTTCGTCAGACAGCAGACGGCGAAACCGCAACCTCCCCGCTGGTTCGCTCACTCACCCAAATCGTTGGACGTTCGCGCGTCTATCAATTAGCGCTGACTGGAGACCTGCGGCCAGAAGCCGCGCAGCAGCGCGTACCCGCCCTTAATTTGTCCGGCTCGGCACATCAGCGCGAACCGCTGCCCGCATATGCCCATATCCTTCAAGCTTCGGCAGCTGATCTTTCGCCCATTGAAATTTTTCCTGAAATTCAGTCATTGCCGACTTCAGGAGAGCTTCCCATATTCAATGGTCCTCTTGAATTGCTCGATGGCCCTAAACGACTGTCATCGGCAGCCAAAGATCCTCGCAGGTATTATCGAGCCCGCAGTGCAGCTGGTGAGCTGCTGTGGATTTTTCAAGATCTTCAAAACCGCCGCTGGTTCCTGCAAGGTCGATTTGCCTAACGACGATTCCACCGCTCTCGCCTATGAATAATGGTAGATTTGGCAGATTTTTCTGCAGCTGCTGTGTCATCACGATCAAGACGGCACAAACAAAGAGAATGTGCCGAAATCCTGAGTGCTGACAAAAAAAGCAAATGCCCGTCGTTCACGGCGACAAATGTGCGAGTGTCTCTGAAACAGGCGTGATCTCAGGAGTCCCTTTCTTTCGGCACGTTTTTGCAGCAGCCTGCAGACGATCGATTTATTTTCAACAGTATTCAAACTCATGACGGAAGCTATTCACCCGGTCTTGCTGCACAGCTGCTGCGCCCCATGCTCAAGCGCCATTCTTGAATGGCTGACGCAGAACGGATACGCACCTACGGTTTTTTACTTCAACCCCAACATTTTCCCGGCACAAGAGTATCTGACTCGCAAAAACGAATGCCAGCAGTACTGCCGCAAACTCGGCATTCCTTTTGTGGATGGCGACTACGATCATGCGCTGTGGCGCGAAGCGGTCAAGGGGCTTGAGCATGAACCCGAAAGGGGTCTTCGCTGCCGCGCGTGCTTTGGCGTGCGCATGCTTGCAACCGCGAAATGCGCTCAGCGGCTGGGCATCGAGTTGTTTACAACAACCTTGGCCGGCAGCCGCTGGAAGCGGCTTGATCAAATCCGAGAAGCTGCCGAGGAGGCAGCGCGTCTTACTCCCGGCACTCGCTATTGGGATATGAATTGGCGAAAGGGCGGGCTTCAGCAGCGCCGAGGCGAACTGCTGGCTCAGGAAGGCTTCTACAACCAACTCTGGTGCGGGTGCGAATTTTCCATGGGACACCTCACCATGCGGGCCCCGGAAGAACTTCCTTCATATGTACGGGATTTCGTGAAACAACTCGGCAGCGCAAAAAACAAAGAGGAGACTCAGCCAGTGTCGCCCGTACAGTCGCCGATTGTTCCGCCCAACCATCCGAACGTTTAAAAAAACGACGCTCAGGAAGGAGAGAACCCCGAGCGTCGTTCATAAGCGTCGTCGGCCAAAAACGGCTTAAGACCCTTTTTTATTCAGAAGCAATCTGAATAAATGCTTCTGTATTACCCAATCTTATTTGGCATGATTGAAGGCTTTCTGCACGCGGAACGGCATAGCCTGATAGCCCATCGACCCATTGATGCGGATTTCAACTGCAGGTTCAGTTGAACCCCACTTGAATTCCTGCAGATAGGGAGATGGCGCTCCGACCGCCTTACCCTTCACAAGCACCATTTCCGGCGTGGCGGAATAAACCATGATCGAGTCCTTGTCGTCCTCATACTGCGTGAGCGATGTCACCGGGCTGTACCAGCTGTGACCGCGCTCTTTGCCGTATTCCCAAAGCTGTTCGACGGTGCGCTTTTCCTGATCAACCTTGAAAACGACGGCGCGCGAATATTTCATTTCAGGCAGCGCCGGCTGTTCGAGCCCGCGTCCATCGCCGTTGTCAAATGCAGTCACATAAACGAAACGCTTATCGGACTTCGAATCAATGCGGAACGCGGTGTGCTGCGTCCAGGTCCAGTCAAAGTTAGTCCCTTCACACTTGCCCTGCTGGCACTTGAGGGGTTTGCCGTCCTTATCGACCGGCGTCAGAACCTTATCGGACCACTTGGCCTGCCAGCCGTCCGGAGCGCCCAAAATCCACTTGACCTGCTTATCGCGGCCGATTTTGATGATCGCGGACTGATGACGCGAGGAAATGATGATGGAGTCGTCCGTCGGGTCATAGTCGACAGAATTGACATGTGCCCAGTTGCGGCCGATGCCAACACCCGTAATGTCGCCGAAGTGCTCCTCCTTATCCATTGCCGCTAGATCGGCGCTCGAGAGTGTCTTGCCGGCGCTGTCGGCATCAAGATTCAAGCAGACAGCCCCCTGGTCGAGCGATTTGATAACGACATCGCGGTACGGATCCAGAATTTCCCACAAGCGCCAATCGTCAACCACTCGGCCGGCAGGCGTAACTTCCACGATAACGTCGCGCACCGTACGGACATTTCGGCCGTCAGGACGCTTCACATCGTTGGCTGCTACACGCAGCAAATAGTTGCCGTTCTGGGCCTGATCAAACGAATGTGAGAAGTCAGCGTAACCTGCAGGCAGGCGGCGATTGAAAATCTCGCGTCCCATAATGTCGTACTTGACATAACGCTGCCCGTAGCCCCATGTGAGCGCGCCGTCGGCACCCTGCTGGAAGCCCATCATCACACCGCCGTGATAAACATTTTCCATGTCATAGATGGAATCCACGTTCATGTACCAGCGTACGGCGCCGGTCGCGTCAATAATGGCGTTCTGCGGGTAGAAGCACCATTCGAGCGCACCGCCCGAAGGGTTGTTCCAAACAACGCGCGACCCTTTGGGCGGAGAAACGAGCAGATTGTTGACGAGGTAGAGGCGGTCCTTAAATTCGCCGTCCATCTTGACGACCTTCGTGTCAAACATGGTGGATTTCTGCGAGACCGTACCGTTGCCTTCTGTATAAACAGGAGGCGCATAGATCTGATAGCTTTCGCTGATCTTTTTCTGTTCGCCCTTGAGATCGGTGCGGGTGTAGGAGACCTCAACCGTATTCACATAGTCGGGATAAAGGCCGAAAACCGGAATGCCGCCGTGGGTCAGGACTTCGCTTCGATCAACGTCGTACTTAATCTCTGAGCCATTAGGCTTAGGAACAATGCGTACTGAGACGTCTGAGAGTGCATAGCCGCCTGAACGAATAATCGCAGTGAGCGGCGCAATCTTGTAGGGATTCGTGATGACTTCGCCGATTTGACCCTGTTTGGCATATTTCACTGCCGCGCCGGAAGCGCCGCCAGCCGCCATAGAAGTCGCGGGCACCATGGCCGCAGCGAAGAGAGAAAGGACGGAAACGGCAATCGCGGTTTTACTGATGCGCATTTAGATCTCCTTTGGTCGAAAATAATTGAGCGTTGAAGTGTTTCCATTCAGAATTCCGAGATTCTGAACACTTCTAAAAACTTTCTTAAGCGTCAAAAAGATCTTATAGATCATTCATTTTTATGAATATTCACGCTTCTCATCGCTGAAATTGCGCCTTTAGCATCTTGGACTTTTGCAAAATGCAACTCGACCGAACACCGCCTTATTCTTCGCTGCTTTTACTGAAAACACTGTGCGAGAAGCGCAATCTCGCAGCGGCAGCCGAAGTACTTGGTCTGTCCGCTTCGTCAGCGAGCCGCCACCTGAGTGAAATGCGGGAGCTTTTTGACGACAAGCTTTTCACACGGTTCCCCGGCGGCTTAGTGCCTACCCGCCGAGCGCTGGAAATTGCGGCGCAGTCCGAACCGATTCTGGACGGCTATGCAGCGCTCATGCGTCCCGCCCGCTTTAATCCTGCAGAAATGACGCGGGAAGTGCGCATCGGCTGCGCCGACAATGCGCCTTTTTCGCTTTTCCCCAAATTCGCCGACTGCCTTCTTCAGCAGGCACCCAACATCACGATTTCATTTCTGCCGCTCGCCGAAGATCGATTTCTTCAGCTTTCAAGCGGCGAACTGGACTTTGTGGTTTCACCGGTGATGGCGGTTCCGCCGGGTTTGCGCAGCATCGTGATTGGACGCAATGAATATGTGCTGGCAGCAGGATTTGGCAGTCCGCTGGCCGCTCAGAGCCGTACTTCGCCGCTCTCGACCGAGCGAGTGCTGCAGGAATCTTTTGCTGATGTCTGCTTTCGAACTCAGCCGGGAGCCCCTTATACGACGCTTCGAGAAATCGCTTTTCCCGATTGGCGTGAGGCGCGGTCATCACTGCGCACCACGAATTTTCTTTCCGCGGTGACGACTTTAAGCTCGAGCCGTCTCATCATGGTGCTGCCGAAGAAAACCGCTGACACGCTCGCCAATGCCGGTCTGGTAGCGATTGTTGAAACAGAAGTCAAAAGCGTCGTTCAGACGCCCCATCTCATCTGGCACCATCGCACAGATCAGGACCTCGCCATGCAGTGGGTGCGCTCCGTACTCCTTTCTTCGGCACAAGAGACTTAAAAACAGCCTGCTGAATCTTCGATTAGATTCAGTCCGGTGAAAGCTGCGCCCTGTAGTCTTGTGAAAGCCTAAAATAACTAGTTTCACCCTTCGAGCCGCCAGAAGCCGCCTGTGTGTCATAGTCTGCTGCTTCATGAGCCGACCGACAATACAACCCATCCTCTTCAAGAAGGACAACCATGAAGGAAATTCGCACCCGCATTGCGCCGAGCCCTACCGGCATGATGCACCTTGGAACCGCCCGAACGGCGATCTACTGCTGGGCAGTCGCCCGCCATTTCGGCGGCAAATTCCTGCTGCGCATTGAGGATACCGATCAAGTACGTTCCACGAAGGAAGCGGTGCAGGTCATTCTCGACGGCATGAAGTGGCTCAATCTCGATTATGACGAAGGTCCTGTCTATCAGATGGACCGCCTTGCCCGATACCAGGAAGTCGTCGACGAAATGCTCGCCGACGGCCGCGCCTACTATTGCTACGCCACTCCCGAAGAACTCGACGCTCTTCGCGAGCAGCAGCGTGCCGCCGGTCTCAAGCCTCGCTATGACGGCCGCTGGCGTCCGGAAAACTGCGCGGGACGCCCCATTCCCGAAGGCGTGAAGCCCGTCATCCGATTCCGCAATCCTGATGAAGGCTCCGTGACCTGGAATGATGCCGTCTACGGTCCCATCACCGTGTCGAACGCCGAGCTCGATGACCTCATCATCATGCGCAACGGCATCCCGACCTATAACTTCGCCGTGGTGGTAGACGACTGGGATATGAAGGTGAGTCATGTCATCCGCGGCGCGGACCACATCAACAATACGCCTCGGCAGATCAACATCTACAAGGCCTTGGACGCGGAAATTCCGGTTTTTGCGCACCTCCCGCTCATCTGCGGACAAGACGGTCAGAAGCTTTCGAAGCGCCACGGCACGGTTTCTGTGCTCGAATACGAAAAACAAGGCTATCTGCCCGAAGCGATCTTCAATTACCTCGCGCGCCTCGGCTGGGGTCATGGGAATATGGAGAAGTTCTCGCGTGAAGAACTTGCCGAAGTGTTCGACCTCTCCGACTGCTCGAGAGCTTCCGCCCGCATTGACTGGAAGAAGCTCGAATGGCTTAACGGTCAGTACATGAAGGAAGCCGATGACGATCGCCTCGCCAAGCTGGTGGCTTCGCGCATCGAGGCCCGCGGAGGCATCATCGCCAACGGTCCGGATCTCGCGAGCGTCTGCGGGCTGCTCAAGTCCCGCAGCGCCACGCTCGAAAAACTCGCTGAAGCTGCGCTCTTCTTCTACGCCGAAAATGCCGTCAACGCTGAAGAAGCCGCTAAGGTTCTCGCCGACGGCGGACGCGAAGCGCTTGAACTCTTTGCCCAAAAGCTCAAAGCGCTTGATGCGGAAACGCCTGAAAACGTTTATCACTGCATTCAGGAAGTGATGGCCGAACGCAGCATTCCGATGAAGATTCTTGCCAACCCGCTGCGCGTCCTCGTCTGCCGCGCTGACCGCACGCCGCAGATTGACCGCACGCTCTGTCTCATTGGCCGTGAGAAGGTACTCACCCGTATTGCTGAAGGGCTGGCGTAATTTTTAGCCGCCTCTTGCGGAGAAAGACGCTTTCACATATAATTCGCTTTCTCCGCAAAGACGTCCCCATCGTCTAGTGGTTAGGACGGCAGCCTCTCACGTTGTCAACATCGGTTCGAATCCGATTGGGGACGCCATTCAAAGATACCTGTCAGGCAGTTGCCTCGACAGGTTTTTTTGTTTTCCAAGGCAGAAAACAAATTTGAGATTTTTGTTCACAAAGTGATTGCCCCGCAATCATTTCGGCAGACTATTCTTGCAAGTATTAAAAATGTCCTTGCAAGGATTCAAGATGATTAAAAATCTCGAAAAAAGTACTGTCATCAAACTGAAGGATCAAGTTCCTTACCTCGCGGGGCAAGTTGTCAGCAAGACGCTTGCACAGAACGATTCTCTGAGCTTAACGGTCTTCTCTTTCGATAAGGGAGAAGAAATCAGCACGCATCAGTCCGGCGGCGACGCGATGGTGACGGTTCTTGAAGGTACTGGACGGTTCACGATTGACGGAGAGCCGCACCTCGTTAAAGAAGGCGAAACCATCGTCATGCCGGCCAAACATCCGCATGCGGTGTACGGTGAAGAGCGCTTCAAAATGCTTTTGACGGTTGTCTTCTAAAAATCGAAGACGAGCCCATCCAGAGAGAGGCGGCATCGAGCTGCCTCTCCATCAAAGAGGAGACGCGATTCTTCAGTCTTCTTTATCCAAGCGATGTTTGCCGCCATGACGCCCCGCCGTCACCACGCGCACATCGCCCTGACGTTCAGCACGGCGGCGGCGCGCCTCTTTAGGGTCTACCAAGAGCGGCGCGGAAATTTCCAGCCGGTCCCCGTCATGAAGCACCGTCATCACGTCCGCCCGACGGCCGAAAACAGACAGTCCTTCTCCTGAGGCCAACTTTCGACCGGCCTGAGCGAGTGCCTCCTCCGCAATGACGCCGTCCTCGAGATCGAGTTCACGCTCCTTGGCGTGCGTTGCGCCGCCTTCAGCCCAAATTTCACACAACGTGATGCGCATGTCGGTCTCCAAAACAGAAAAACGATAGAATTTACAGCCTTGCGGCACGTAAAGCAATGCCGCCCAGCTTCGGAGCTGCCCGTCCTGCCCAACTTGCAGGCGTGAGGTCAGCAGCCGAAATACTTTGAAAAAGGAGGCCGTCATGGCCGCCAGCAGCAATAAAAAAACAACCAAAAATACCCAGCCGCGCATTCTCAATAAGCGCGCAACTTACGACTACGCCATTGAGGAGCGCTACGAAGCAGGGCTCGTCCTCCATGGCTGGGAAGTCAAAAGCGTTCGCGCAGGCCGCGCCCAAATTAACCTTGCCCACATCTACATTCGTGACGGCGAGTTGTTTCTCTGCAATGCACATATGAATCCGGCAGACCAAGCCTGCACGCACGAAACGCTTGAAACGAATCGTACGCGCAAGCTCCTGATGCATCGCCGTGAAATCATGAAGCTGATCGGCCGAGTGGAGCGTCAAAGCTACACCTTAGTGCCGCTCAACCTGCACTTCAAAAACGGCCGCGTCAAGGTTGATCTCGCACTTGCCCGCGGCAAGCGGGAATACGAAAAGCGCGATGACGAAAGCAAGAAGGAATGGAAGCGCGAGCAGGAACGCATCATGAAAAAGGATGCTCGCGGGCGTCACATTCTCAACGGTTAATACGGCACTGAAACGCTCAATATCTGACTGGAGGCTTTTGTCATGCGCTTGAAGAACACTTTTGCCAAACTCTCAGGAGTTGCCAGCGGTCTTCTTCTGAGCGGGCTGCTCGCATTGAACGGGGTTGAGGCTCGGCTCGTTGCGGATGACAACGGCACCTCAGTGGATGTGCCTGAACACATCAGCCGCATCGTCGTAACGAATATTCTGCCGCTCGCCTCCGCCGTCACCATGTATTTGGGCGACGGCTCGCGCATTGTCGGCATGCATCCGGCCAGTATGTCAGCGGCGAAATCCGGACTTTTGGGCGAACTTCACCCAGAGGTGCTTCAGGCGGATACGCACTTCATTCAGGGCGCAAACCTTAACCTGGAATCGCTCATGGCTTTAAAGCCCGATCTTGTGCTCGTCAATGCCTCCGATCGCCGCATGCTTGATCGGGTGCGCGCTGCCGGCCTCACCGCTTTCGGCATCAGTGCGGTGAAGTGGCACTATGACGTAGAAGCCACTTACGAAGGCTGGATGCGATCCCTGAAGGCGCTTTTTCCGGATGCCAAAGCCAATTCTGCGGCGATGGAGGAAAAATTCCGGCACTACCGCACCCTCATCGCTGAACGGACGTCCCAGCTTTCGGATGCGCAGCGCCGTACCGTTCTCTTCATTGTCCGCACGGATGCTCGTCAGCTGGTGGTGTCAGGTGAAAAATTCTTCGGCGAATACTGGGCCAAAGCGGTCGGCGCCAAAAATGCCGCTCATGAGCTTAAAGCCGAAAACGCCAATGCCGTCGTCACGATGGAAAGCATTTATGCATGGAATCCAGACATTGTGCTTCTCACCAACTTCACGCCGCTCCAGCCCAATGATCTGATTGAAGGCCGCGACGCCGGCCGTGATTGGACGTCCGTCAAGGCCGTGAAGGACGGGCGCGTCTATAAAATGCCGCTCGGCCTTTACCGTTCCTTTACGCCGACAGCGGACACGCCGCTCACGCTTTTGTGGCTCGCAAAGACCATTTATCCGGAACGCTTTGCCGATATTGATCTTCAGGCCGAAACCGAGCATTTTTACCGCGATGTTTTCGGCTTGTCACTCACAGAGGCGCAAATCAAAACCATCTATGCACCACAGGCCCGAGCCTCGGCCGGTCTGACAGGCTCAGTCAGAAGCTCGCGCTGATCCTCTAACCTCGGGTGCAAACCATGCACGAATCCGTTGTTGACCCGCAGCCTGCGCCCAATTCCGCCGATCTCGCTGCTGAGAATCGGCGCCGTACCGCGCTCAAACTCCTCGGCATCGCGGCGGCTATAGCCGCTGCAGCCGTTTTCTCGCTCTACGGCCTCTCCGTCGCCGACATTTTTGACGCACTGCTCCATCCCAATGCCGGCACAGCCGCCTCCAATGTCGTCTGGCATGTTCGCCTGCCGCGCATCTTGCTTGCGCTCTTGGCGGGAGGCGGTTTAGCCCTATCGGGCGCAGCGTTTCAAGCGCTCTTTGCTAATCCGCTGGCCGCCCCGGATACCTTGGGGGTTGCGACTGGCGCCTCCTTTGGGGCCGTCCTGGCGATTCTCTTCGGCCTCCCGGCCGCCGGCATTCAGCTGGGCGCCGTGCTCTCCGGCGCGGCCGCCATACTGCTGGTGATGCTCGTGAGCCGCACCCGGCCTGGAGAATCCGGCTCCATCTTGATGATTGTGCTTTCCGGCATGGTTGTCGGCGCACTCTTCACGGCTTTCGTCGGCATTGTGAAATTTGCCGCTGACCCGCAGGATGCACTGCCTTCGATCACCTTCTGGATCATGGGATCCCTCACGGGGGCAGGACTGCCGCAGATCCTTGCCTGCCTGCCGCTGCTTGTCATCGGCTCGGCTGTTCTGCTGCTGCTTCGCTGGCGGCTTAACATCCTGGCGCTTCCCGCTGATGAAGCGGCAAGCTTTGGCATCAATACCCAAGCGCTTCGCTGGACGGTGATTCTGGCCGCTACCGTCGTGACGGCCTCCGTCGTTTCGATCTGCGGCCTGATCGGCTGGGTAGGCCTCCTGGTGCCGCATGCTGCACGCATGCTCTTTGGCAGCGCCAATGAACGCGTTCTGCCGGCTTGTCTGCTTTTAGGCGGACTGTTCCTTTTGCTCATCGATACGGCTGCCCGTTCTTTATCAGAAGCGGAGATCCCAGTCTCCATTCTCACGGCGATCGTCGGTGCGCCGGTATTCATCCTGCTGCTTCGCCGTACCGGCGGACGGTTCGGTTAAAGGGGGGCCGCCCGATGCAAATCGAAGTTCGCAACGGTGCCTTTCACTACCCTAATGGGAAAAGCGTTCTCGAAAGCGTGAATTTCAGCTTCGACGGCCGCGGCGTCTTTGCCGTGCTCGGACCAAACGGCGCGGGAAAAACGACGCTCCTTAAGTGCCTTCTCGGCCTGCTGCCCTGGAGTTCCGGCGCGTCGTTCTTCAACGGACGAGATCGCCGAGAGTGGTCAACGCGTGAATTTTGGCGCCGCACTGCGTATGTGCCGCAGGCTCGAGCGTCTGCGTTCGCGCCGTTGACTCTGCGAGAACTGGTTGTGCTCGGCAGAAGCGCGAGAATCGGCGCCTTCTCGCAGCCGAGCCGCACCGACTGGACGGCCTGCGACCATGCCATGGAGCTTGTCGGTATCCGTGCGCTGGCTGAGCGCCTCACTACCGAGGTCTCCGGAGGGCAGCTCCAGCTCGCCTACATCGCACGTGCTTTGGCTGCAGAACCTGAGCTTCTCGTATTGGACGAACCTGAAAGCAGCCTTGACTTCAAAAATCAAGCCGCAGTGCTCAATGTCATTGATCAGCTGACGAGTTCAGGTCTGGGGGTCATCCTCAACACACACTTCCCCGCCCATGCTCTCGCTCGTGCAGCTTCCGGCATCCTCGTTCCGCAGGGAAAGCCGCCGATCTTTGGAACGGCCGCAGAGCTCTTTTCAGAAGCAAAGCTTTCAGCGCTCTTTGGCATCGACGTCCGCATCCGCACGCTTGATTTCGACGGTCGCCAGACCCCGGTTGTTGCCGCCGTCTCCTGAGCCGCAATCCTTTCTGCGGACAACTCGGACGGTGCACACTGCTTGTCGCCTGTTGCCGCAGCAGCACGCGATCTGTTCGCAAAAAACTTTTTTCTGCAATCAGCGTTTTTGTGATTAACCAACTTTTCAAAAGAACGAATTGAGTAAAAACATCTAGTTCACACCTCAAATATTCATCCTTTCTTTGAACATTCCTTGACAATATCGAGGTTGAGGGGTATGTTTTTCGACATTCGGCAGAATGAGGAGTCTGCCCGAGACTACACAACCACCATCCTCAAAAGAAAGAACGAAGGAATTTCCAAAATGGCCGACAACCGAGTCATCATCTTCGATACGACGCTGCGCGACGGTGAACAGGCTCTGCCTCAGAGTCTCTCCATGCGTCAGAAACTGCAGATCGCGCTCGCGCTCGAAGAGCTCGGCGTGGACGTCATTGAAGCAGGCTTCCCTGTTTCGAGTCAGGGCGACTTTGAGAGCGTTCAGACGATTGCTCAGACACTGAAGCGCTCCATCCCCTGCGGCCTGTCGCGCGCGGTACTCAAAGACGTTGAATGTGCCGGCGAAGCTTTGAAAGTTGCCGAGCACTTCCGCATCCATACCTTTATCGCCACTTCATCCATTCATGTAAAGGATAAGCTGCGCAAATCCTTTGACGATGTTCTGGCCATGGGCGTTGCAGCCGTCAAATGCGCCCGCCAATATACCGATGATGTGGAATTTTCCTGCGAAGACGCGGGCCGTACGCCGATCGATCAGCTTTGCCGCATGGTTGAAGAAGCCATTGAAGCCGGCGCTACCACCATCAATATTCCTGACACCGTGGGCTACACGGTGCCGATGGAGTTCGGCGGCATCATTTCTCAAATTCTGAACCGCGTCCCCAACATTGATAAGGCAGTGCTCTCTGTACACTGCCACAACGATCTCGGCATGGCCACTGCCAATTCACTCACAGCCGTGCAGATGGGGGCTCGCCAGATTGAATGCTGCATGAACGGCTTGGGCGAACGTGCAGGCAACTGCTCTCTCGAAGAGGTCGCTACCGCTATCCGCCTGCGCGGCAAAGTTTTGGGCGGCGTTGAAACCGGCATCGTATCGAAAAATATTGCCCGCACCTCAATGCTCGTCTCCAAGATCTGCCACGAACCTGTCCCGGCCCACAAAGCGATTGTCGGTTCGAACGCTTTCTCTCACAGCTCCGGCATTCATCAGGACGGCGTCCTTAAGAACCGCGAAACCTACGAGATCCTCACGCCGGAATCCGTGGGCTTTGCGAGCAATACGATGTTGATGACGGCACGTTCCGGCCGCCACATGATTCAGGACTGCCTGCGCAAACTCGGCTACGCCGACGACGAATACGATTTGAACGATATTTACGCCCGCTTCCTGAAACTCGCGGACCGTAAAGGACAGGTTTTCGATTACGACTTGGAAGCGCTGCTCTTCTTCACGAAACTCGATGAAGAGGACGACCTCTATCATCTCGACCAAATGAACGTCATGTCGGGGTCCAACGGCTCCATCCCGACGGCGACGGTTCGCCTGCGCGTCGGCCGCCGTACGCGTACGGAGTCGAGCATTGGCAACGGTCCGGTGGATGCCGTTTTCAACTGCATCACTCATTTGACGGGGGTGAAGTTCACGCTCAAGAGCTATGAGATTTCTGCCAATGGCTCCGGCATGGACGCCTTGGGTCAGGTGGACGTCACGATTGAAAGCGAAGACGGCCGAATCTTCCACGGCATGGGACTCTCAACCGATGTGATTGAGTCGTCATGCCTGGCACTTCTGCGAGCCATCAATAACATCGAACGCGCCAAACGCATTCAGAGCGAGAAAAAGCGGCCGGGACATACGGCTAAGTTCTATAAGGCCGAAGCCGAAAATCTCGGTGACGATGCAGACAAGCCGGCAAAACCTGCCCGCAAACCGCGCACCCGCGCTCCAAAAGCGTAAGCATCCTTCTAAAAAACTGCCGCTGCCTGCGAAGCCGACTTCGCAGGCAGTTCAAATCACCTCAGCGACTCCACATCATTTCAATAAGCTCAGGACCCGCACGTTTCAGGCTTACGACTATTAAAACGCACGCCTATCGCCCGCTTCCCGAAGCTTCTGCCACTTTCATAAATACTCACTGCGGCTGCTGACCGGATTGTCTTCCGAGGCAGTCGACCGCAGCCGTGCATAGGACCTGAAGAATATGACCCGCAACCATCGCATTGCAGTTTTGGCCGGCGACGGCATCGGCCCCGAAGTTATGCGCGAGGCACTCCGCGTACTCGATGCCGCCGCAAGCAAATTCGGCTTTACCGTTGAGCGTACGGAAGAACTCGTGGGCGGCGCCGCCATTGATGCCTGCGGCACGCCGCTGCCGGAAAAAACAATTGCAGCCTGTGACGCTGCTCAAGCCATTCTCTTTGGCAGCGTCGGCGGCCCGAAGTGGGATCATCTCCCGCACAAACAGCGTCCGGAAGCGGGGGCGCTGCTGCCGCTGCGCAAGCGCTACAAGCTCTTTTGCAACCTGCGTCCGGCACGCATCTTCCCGGGACTCGACAGTCTTTCTCCCCTGCGCGCAGACATCTCTGCTCGAGGCTTTGACATGGTCATCGTGCGCGAACTTACGGGCGGCATTTACTTCGGCACGCCCAAAGGCCGTACCGGCGAGGGCGAGGACGAGAAGGCTTTTGACACCGAGGTTTATTCCCGCCGCGAAGTGCGCCGCATCGCCAAGGCCGCATTCGAAGCCGCCAAGGGACGCCGCAAGCACGTCACGTCCGTTGACAAAGCCAATGTGCTCGCCACCTCAGTGCTTTGGCGCGAGACAGTGGATGAAGTGGCCCGCGACTACCCTGACGTCAAACTCGAACACGTCTACGTCGACAATGCCACGATGCAGCTGATCCGCGATCCCTCTCAGTTCGATGTGATGCTGTGCTCGAACATCTTCGGCGACATTCTCTCTGACGAGTGCGCCATGATCACGGGTTCGATGGGACTGCTCCCCTCCGCATCTATCGGCGAAGGCGGCTTCGGTCTCTATGAACCTGCCGGCGGCTCTGCACCCGATATCGCCGGCAAAGGGATTGCCAATCCCATTGCTCAGATCCTTTCTGTAGCGATGATGCTGCGCTATTCACTCAACGAGCCGCAGGCAGCCGATGCCATTGAAGCCGCCGTTACGGATACGCTGGCCGCCCGAGAAGTCACTGCGGACCTTGCCCGCGCGGCCGGCACCAAGCCGCTCAACACACGCGAAATGGGCGACGCCATCTGCCGCCGTCTGGCCTGACTGAGAGGTGAATACCATGGGAAAAACACTCTACGAAAAGGTTTATGACGCCCACGTGGTGATGCAAAAGCCCGGCGAACTGCCTCTGCTTTACATTGACCGTCACATCATTCATGAAGTCACGAGTCCTCAGGCTTTCGCTGGTCTGCGCGCAGCCGGCCGCAAGCTCCGTCGTCCCGATCTGATGCTCGCGACGATGGACCACGACATCTCTACCCGAAAGCCCACGCTTGACGCATGCATGCCGCTTGCCAAAAAGCAGGTGACAACGCTGATGGCCAACTGTCAAGAATTTGGCGTCACGCTTTACGGTCTGGGCAATCCTGGTCAAGGGATTGTGCATATCGTGGGACCGCAAAGCGGTTTCACACTGCCCGGCACAACCTTGGTTTGCGGAGATTCGCATACGGCCACTCACGGCGCCTTCGGTGCTTTGGCCTTCGGCATCGGTACGTCCGAAGTCGAACACGTCATGGCGACGCAGACGCTCAAGCAGCAGCGCTTAAAGACCATGCGGATCCGCTGCGACGGCCGGCTGCGTTCGGGCGTCTACGCCAAAGATTTGATTCTTGCCATTGCCGGCAAACTCACCACTGCCGGCGGAACGGGCTATGCCGTTGAATTCGCCGGAGAAGCCGTGAAGGCCCTCACGATGGAAGGGCGCATGACGCTTTGCAACATGGCGATTGAAATGGGTGCCAAAGTCGGCATGGTCGCACCCGATGAAGTCACCTTCGAATACGTGAAGGGACGTCTCTTCGCACCGAAGGGCGCAGAATGGGACGAGGCTGTTGCCTATTGGAAGACTCTCGCCACAGACGAAGACGCTCAGTTTGACAAAGAAGTGGTGCTCGACGCTGCTGCGCTCGAACCGCAGGTGACCTGGGGCACAAATCCTGGTCAGGAAGGCGCCCTCACAGGCTGCGTCCCAACACTCGAAAGCTTCGACAATCCTGTCGCACGCCAGAGTGCAGAAGCGGCGCTCGCCTACATTGATCTGAAGCCGGGACAAAAGCTGATCGGCACGCCGATCGACACCGTTTTCATCGGCTCGTGCACAAACGGCCGCATTGAAGACTTCCGTGAAGCTGCACGAGTCGCCAAGGGCCGCAAGGTTGCACCCGGCGTGCGCGCACTCGCCGTTCCGGGCTCTATGGCGGTTCGCGAAATGGCAGAAGCCGAAGGCATTGCCAAGATTCTCTCGGATGCCGGCTTTGAGTGGCGTCTGCCGGGGTGCTCGATGTGCCTCGCGATGAACGACGACCGCGCGGAAGAAGGCTCGCGCGTAGCGAGTACCTCCAACCGCAACTTTGTCGGCCGACAGGGCAAAGGCAGCCGTACGCATTTGATGAGCCCGGCCTCTGCTGCCGCAGCCGCAATAGCGGGTGCCATTGCCGATCCGCGCGATTATCTCTGAGAGAGCAGCCATGCAGAAATTCACTCGTTTCACTTCGAAGGCCGTTCCGCTCAACCGCGCGAACGTCGACACGGACCAAATTATCCCCAAGCAGTTCCTGCTTGCAGTGGATCGCAAGGGTTTTGGTCATCACCTCTTTCACGATCACCGCTGGCTGGATGCAGAAGAAACAAAGCCCAATCCCGACTTTGTACTTAACTTCCCCGTGTACAAGGGTGCAGGCATCCTCGTCGCTCAGGCCAATTTTGGCAATGGTTCGTCGCGCGAACACGCCCCCTGGGCACTGCTTGAATACGGCTTCCGCTGCGTTATCGCGCCGTCCTTTGCGGATATTTTCAAGAACAATGCGCTCGGCAACGGACTGCTGCCGGTTGAACTTAAGCAAAGCGAAATCGACCAGCTTTTCCAGGTGCTGGAAGCCAATCCCGGCATGGAGATCACAGTCGACCTCGAAAAGCAGACGGTCGATGCGGGCAGTCTTCACTTTGCCTTTACCGTTGACCCCTTCCGCCGCTGGATGATGCTCGAAGGTCTGGATGCCATCGGCCTCACGCTTCAGGATGAAGACAAGATTGCGGCCTACGAGGTTTCAATGCCTGCCTGGCGGGCGCACGCGCTGCACTAAATAATCCGCACGTTAAGAAAGGCCGGCACAAACTGCCGGCCCTTTTTTAGCAGGGATCAAAGGTCGTTAGCCTTTGCGCAGCCAGAAAAACAAATGGGAAGCCGCTGATGCAACTTCCCATTCTTATTTTTTGCGGGAGCCGAGGCGTTTAGGCCCCGGGTCCCCTCAATGCCTCGCCGAATTATTTGTCAGCGAGAATCTTGCGCACTGCCATACGGCCGGAGTTGATGGCAAATGCAGAAGCCGTGCCTTCACCCACCTTCAGGTCATAGGAGTCGCCGTACACGCCGCCGGCGTCATGACCGATGGCATAAAGCCCCTGGATGACGTGGTCGTTCTTATCGAGCACCTGCAGGTCTGCGTTCACCTTGACACCGTTCAAGCTCGTGAGCGTATTAAGCTTGCCGCGAACCACATAGAACGGACCTTCGCTCACGGCGCGCAGATAGTACTTATCCTTGCCGAACTGGTCATCACGGCCCTCTTTGGCAAACTTCGTCATCATGTCTGCGGAAGCCTTGAGCGTAGCGGGATCCATGCCGGCCTTCTTAGCGACTTCTTCAATCGTATTGCCGATGAAGACATTGCCCTTGGCTTCGTTAGCCTTCAGGAGCGCATCGAGCTGCGTAGCAGCCTGATGGCGCTGAATGAAGTTGCCGCAGGGATTGGGATAGCCTTTGCCTTCCGTGGAGAATTCGCGCTTGGTGGCTTCGTCAAAGACGATGTAGGTCCATTCACCCGTACGAGCGATGGCATTCGACGCCTGGGGCCAGTCAATCGTCAGCTCTTCATTGAAGAAACGGCTGCCGGTGCTGTCCACATAAAGGAGCCCCTGACGGAAGAGTGCGCGAACCTCTTTATTCGCACCGTTGCAGATGGCCTCGCCCTCGGCCGGCATGAATGCGCCGTTGATCATCATCGGTCCCATGTTGTCGCCGACAGCGCCGACATCCATGGCCATCTTGATGCCGTCACCCGTACGGCCGGGCGCGCCGACCGGAATCATGTCGATGCCGGTGAGCTTCTTCACCATGTCCACATTGAAGTTGTAGCCGCCGGTGGCAAGAATCACGTTCTTGGCGTTAACGGTGATGATGTCGCCCTTGGCATTTTTGGCCACCACGCCTTCAACCTTGCCGTCCTTGTAGATGAGCTTCTCTGCGGGCGTGGAGAGCAGCAGCGTGCCGCCCTTGGCCTTAAAGGTTTCAACCATGGCCTTCGGGAGCGAGCCGGCGCTCGGATAGATATGCCACGTCAGATCAGCCTTGTCGCGCCAGGCGGTCTTCACTTCCTTCCAATGCACGCCGTGGTCGTAAACCCACTGGATCGTGTCGCCGGAGAGATCAACGAAGGCCTTCACGAGCGGTGCATTGATGCGCCAGTGGTGATAGGCAGCCATTTCATTGAAGGCCTGAATCTTCGTGAGCTTGACGCCTTTTTCCTTCTGCATGAAGGATTCCGCGGCAAAGGAACCTTCCATAAAGTTGCCGGCACCGCCCGCAAAGGCATTCTTCTCAAGCATCAGAGTTTTGAGGCCGCCCTCAACGGCGCTCACGGCCGCGACCGTGCCGCCCGCACCAGCGCCGACCACAACGACGTCAACGTTATAGGTCTGGTCAGCCGCCCACGCCGGAGCAAAAGTCATGGCCACTGCAGCCGCGATCAGAACTTGCTTCATATATCTTTCTCCCTTGGATGAATGAGGTGTGCTCGCGAGGTTGTGAACCTCTTGCATAAAGAGAAAGATAAAAAATCATTTCCTTAAGTAATTTTGCAGCCGTCAAGAGTCGGCATCAGCGGAACTGAGCGCCGCTTTAAGGCGTGGAATGAGGAGTGCGAACTGTTTGACAGAATGAACCCCATACGCCTTATAAATCTGAGCACGGTAAACCTGTACCGTGCGTTCGCTCAAATTCAGACGTTCAGCAATCGCCGCGTCGTTCATCCCATCCATCATGAGGTCGAGCACCCGGCGAGGGCGTTCCGTGAGCGACGCTGCTGTGGCCGCCAGATTTTCGGGCAGTACCGCGCCCGCCGCCAACAACTGGGAACGTTCAACCGTACGCGCAACAACCTCGAGGAGTTTTTCAGGATCCACGGGCTTCAAAAGAAAATCATCGGCCCCGGCCTTGAGCGTAGCGATGGCTGCATGAATGTCGGAATAGCTGGTGATAAAGACAATGGGAACCCTTGAGCCCATCAGGTTGAGTTTCTCCTGCAGTTCCGGTCCGGAAAGATCGGGCATACGAACATCTAAGAGAATGCAGCCCGGTCTGGAGCGATCAAAATCTTTGAGAAGATCAAAGCCAGAGGCATAAGCAGAGACGAGCCAGCCCTCACACTCAAGCATGAACTTTAAGGAGTCGCGCACCTCTTCTTCATCATCAACGACGCGTATCAATGGTTCCTGCGGTTTCATTGACTTCATTTTTTGGGCTCCTCTTTATTGTCGGGCGTATTCGGCGCCAAACTGCTCGGCATCGGCTTTTTCACATCACAGGTTTCTTGAATTTCACGGTCCGCAGTCTCGCTTTCGGATTTCAGCGGCAGCTCGAGCACCGCTTCGGCGCCCCCCGCCTCAAGCGCCCGCAGACTGAAAGTGCCGCCGTGGGCTTCAGCAATCGACTGAATAATGACGATGCCAAGACCAATGCCCTCCTTCTTTTCGCTGCTCATCGGCGCCATATGCCGCTCGAGTTCGCCTGGCGCCAGACGTCGACCGGTGTTGACCACTTGAAGCCGCGCGCAGCGGCCGTCGGCGGAAAGATTGACGCGAACGGATGCACCGTCTTCCCCATTAATGCCGCCTGCAGCGGCTTCTGCCGCATTTTTAAGAATATTCAAAACCGCAAGTCCCAGCTCAAGTTCGTCTCCCGGGATCTCTACCTCCACGGTCTTGACGCGCGTCGGCACAGTCAGCCGCCCCGAACGCCGCAAATCCGCAGCGGCTGTTTCCACCAGCAAATCCAAGCGAACGGGGGCTTCGCGCGATGTTTCTCCCTTGGCATACGCTCGAACCTTCTGCAGAATGCGGGCAGCCTTTGCACTCTGCGCATCTATGGTCTTTAAGCAGTCATTCATTAAATCGCGGCGCTCGGTCGGTGCGGCAAGCAGCGTCTTCAGTGCGCGGGCACGATAGCGAATAGCCGAGAGCGGCTGCCCCATTTCATGCGCAAATATCGAAGAAAGCTGACTCACAACCCCAAGACGCGAGAGCGCCGCAAGACGCTCTTCAGTCTTCAAAGCCTTGTCTTCAATTTCTCGCTGCCGCACATAGGCATCGTTCAATTCCCTGGCACGAGACTGCGCCAACCGCTCCACCGAGACGGAATGGAATACAAATCCCGCCAGCAAAGCAAGCGCAGCAGCAATGAGGGGCCAGAAATCTCGCCAAATACGGCTGAGCGTCCAGTCCCGCAGATAGGCGTAAGGCCCGATTTTGAGGACATGGAAGACATCATTGACTCTTGAAAATTCCGTCGCAACGCTCCAGCCCATACCGCTTGAGGGATCAATCGGCATGCCAAGAATCGTTTCCACCATGCGTTTGGTCAGCTGAGGCGCCATGTTGTCGGTGGTGAGCGCCACTGTCCACCCGGGAAAAAGTTCCGTCGAACGCAGGCACGACTGATTGCCCCCCGAAACGAGCGCCGTTGGCCGAAAGGACTGCTTGAGCTGCGGCCATTTGGCGATCAGTGTTTCATATTCACAGACACGAAAAACGCCGATGTCGGCTTTGCGCTCCAAAAGCAGTCGGAGAACTTCCTGCGGTTTGTCGTTGGTGAAATGCTGCTTGAAAAAGAACCGATCAGGATTAAATCCAGCATTGGCAATAGCGGCAAGCGGCAGCTGATAGTTGATGAAGTTCGCTTGACTATTGAAGACGGCTCGAGCGCCCTTCATATCTGCAATCGTTTGAATTTCCGGATGATCTGCGGTGGTCACAAAGAGTGCCGCCGTAAAACGATTGGGATCCGGGAAGCGGGCGGTATAAACAGTCGCCAGTGCATAAGCGCCGTATGACCGCAGCTCCACATACTGCCCTGCACTCATGAGCGCATAGTCAACCTCATGCCTTTTGACCGCTTCAGAGAGCGCAGGCAATTCGTACTCTACAAACTGGAAATGGACGTCAGGCATCATGCGGCGCAGATGCGCAACCAAAGGTCTGCGAATATCGGTTTCGCCCGGTTGGTAATTATTTTCGCCGTAAGCCTGCATCGGTTTTAAAAAACCAAAGCGAACAAGCGGCCGGCCATTGGGTGGCACCGCCGACTGGGCGGCCTCATCGGGCGAGAGAATGGCTTCCTCTTGCCCGATTGAACGCTCATCCAAAGGAACCTTGACATCAGCATTTCCGCCGGCAGAAACACTGACAGGCGACATTAGCAGCAATATTGCCAAAACCATCGATGCCCAGAGCCATTGAGGCAGTCGATGCCACCGGCATTGAAAGATGGAATAAGAACGGTGCGAGAACATATGGCCGAGTATAGGTGAGCCGCAGAGCCGAAGAAACAAGGCACCCCAAAAGCTTAACGATCAAGCTTGAGCTCAAACACCTGCTGGCGACGATCTTTGATGAACTGCGCCTCAGCTGTGTCAGCGGCGAACGCAGTTCATATGCTTCCCAAGCGTTCACGACAAACCTTATTGACGGTTCTGGTTGGTTTCTTATTGTCGCTAAACAGCGTTTACCCACCTTGAGGATCTCTGCTCAACTTTCTATAGTTTTCTAGAATTTATGGATGGCGTATGGCTGTACACCTGCTGTCCTTTAAGTCACCCCCCCCCCACACAATACCGTTCGCTTT
>OWIS01000247.1_pt1 | contig 22500 bp, 16 predicted proteins | sample 1732611 | NCBI WGS metagenome assembly OWIS01 (sample SAMN05065734, study PRJEB22554) | human gut metagenome | biome: ENVO:2100002; feature: ENVO:00000062; material: ENVO:00002003 | host: Homo sapiens | place: USA
CCGGCTATGGAGCAGGAGCTCCACACGCAGCGGTCTTGGCCCATCGAAAAATGTTCCTCGCTAGCCGCTCATGATGAGACGTCGCTGCCGCTCCTCATCCACCACCAAAAGGACTTGCCTGCTGCTGCGCAGCATCAAGTGGCTTTTGGTCCCCCGCCTTGGTAAGGCGGAACGGCTTTCGCCGTCTCTAAGACGAAAACACGAAGGGAAAAAGACCGGGCGGCTTGAGGCCAGTCTTTTAGCGACACAGCGTCGCAGCATCACGGCCTATATGTTGTCTTTTGCTTGACAGCTAGAGCCGAAAGACACGGTCCAAGTCCAGGTCTTCTTTCTTTTTTCATTAAGTTACTGCCTCACTAAAATACGGTCCCTATTCCGCGCACATTCTGGTCTTACACAGATTACAATCTTCTCATTTTCTTTCAACTTTATTTGTCACAATGCGATTTTACAGTCTTTTTAACCTGCATGTAAAGACGTTTGTATTTTCAAAATTTTCATTACAATTATGCTTGCGTGGCTCTTTCTTTTTGGGTATCATATAGGAAGAGAGCAATTTTTTCATTCATGGTTTTACATTTTTTATCACATTTTTTGAACTTCAATTTCATGGACCCAGTGTAACCAAGAAGGAGAGACGCACAATGAAGCAAACCAAGATGATGGATGGAAACACAGCGGCAGCCTATACATCCTATGCTTTTAGTGATGTAGCGGCCATCTACCCCATTACGCCGTCGTCCCCCATGGCAGAGGTGACGGATGAATGGGCTGCCTATGGCAAGAAAAACATGTTTGGCCGCCCTGTCGAACTCATGGAAATGCAGTCTGAAGGCGGTGCCGCCGGTACGGTTCACGGCAGCCTCCAGGCCGGAGCGCTCACAACGACCTACACGGCTTCCCAGGGGCTGCTCCTTATGATTCCCAATATGTTCAAGATTGCCGGCGAACTGCTCCCCGGCGTATTCCAAGTGGCAGCCCGTACGATTGCAACGAGCTCCCTCAATATCTTTGGTGACCACAGTGACGTCATGGCCTGCCGTCAGATGGGATTTGCCATGATGGCCTGCGCTGGTGTCCAGGAGGTCCTCGATCTTTCGGCCGTATGCCACCTGTCGGCTATCCGCGGCCGCGTTCCCTTCCTCAACTTCTTTGATGGGTTCCGTACGTCCCACGAAATCCAGAAGGTTGAGCTCCTTGATTATGATGATCTCAAAAAATTGGTGGACCAGGACGCCCTCGCTCGCTTCCGCCGGGAATCCATGAACCCCGATACACCAGTCATCCGCGGTACGGCCCAAAACCCGGACATCTACTTCCAGACCCGCGAGGCCGTGAATCAATTCTATGAAGCCCTACCGGAAGTGGTTGATGGCTACATGAAGGAAATCAGCAAACTCACAGGGCGCGACTATCAGCTTTTCAACTACACCGGTGCGCCTGATGCCGAACGGGTCATCATCCTCATGGGAAGCGGTGCCCAGACGGCTGAGGAAGTAGTGAAGATCCTTGCTGGTCAAGGCGAAAAAGTCGGTGTCCTCAATGTCCACCTTTATCGGCCGTTCTCCGTGAAACACTTCCTCTCCGCCCTTCCGGAAACGGTGAAAAAGATTGCCGTTTTGGACCGCACGAAGGAACCGGGCTCCGACGGGGAACCGCTCTATCTTGATGTGCGCAATGCCTTCTATGAAAGTGACCGCCGTCCTGTCATTGTAGGCGGACGCTATGGCATGGGCAGCAAGGAATTTTATCCCGGCGACGTTCTCGCTGTCTTTGACAACCTGAAACTTGATGCGCCAAAGAACCACTTTACGGTGGGCATCGTCGATGATGTGACCCACACGTCGCTTAAAAAGGAAAAATCCCTCGACATTACGCCCAAGGGTACGCGCAGCTGCCTTTTCTGGGGCCTTGGGAGCGACGGCACGGTCGGCGCCAACAAGAGTGCCATCAAAATCATTGGCGACAAGACGGACATGTATGCCCAGGGCTATTTTGCCTATGACTCCAAAAAATCCGGCGGCATCACCATTTCCCACCTGCGCTTTGGTCACGATCCCATCCATATGCCGTTCCTCATCAACTTCGCGGACTACATCGCCGTCCACAATCCGTCCTATGTCCGTCTCTACAATGTGCTAAATGGAATCAAGGAAGGCGGCACGTTCCTCCTCAACTGCGGCTGGAGCGGGGAAGAACTCGATACGCGTCTGCCCGGTCAGCTCAAACGCGTCATTGCTGAAAAGAAGGTCAACTTCTACACCATCGATGCCGTGAAGATTGCCCGCGAGATCGGTCTTGGCGGTCGCATCAACATGATCATGCAGGCAGCCTTCTTCAAACTGGCTGATATCATTCCCATCGACGACGCTGTCGCCTACCTCAAGGAATCCATTGAACATACCTACGGCAAGAAAGGCCAAGATGTGGTCGACATGAACGGCCGCGCTGTCGAAGCCGGCGTCAAGAATCTCGTCAAGGTCACGGTTCCTGAAGCCTGGAAGGACTGCACGGACGAAGAGCTCTATCCGAAGACAGGCAACGCCTTTGTCGATCAAATCATGATGCCCATGAACCAGCAGGAAGGCAATACCCTTTCCGTCGGGCAGCTCATGGATCAGGCCAACGGTACGTTCCCGTCAGGCACGACAAAATATGAAAAACGCGGCATTGCTGTCATGGTACCGGAATGGCAGATTGAACACTGCATCCAGTGCAACCAGTGCGCGTCCATCTGTCCGCACGCGGCCATCCGACCGGTACTCCTCACGAAGGAAGAAATGGAAAAATCCGACGTACCGGCGAAACCCGCCCTTGGTGCCAAGGACCTTTATTTCCGCATTGCTGTGTCGCCCATGGACTGCCAGGGCTGCCGCAACTGCATCGACGCCTGCCCGGCCAAGGAAAAGGCCCTCGTGGCCAAACCGCTTGATACGCAGCGCCATCTGGCTGACGCTTGGAACTACTTCATGGAAGACGTCACGCCAAAGAAAAACCCCATGAACAAATACACCTTAAAGGGCAGCCAGTTTGAAAAGCCGCTTCTTGAATTTTCCGGCGCCTGCGCCGGCTGCGGTGAAACGCCGTACGCCAAGCTCGTAACCCAGCTCTTTGGTGACCGCATGATGATTGCCAACGCTTCGGGCTGCTCCTCCATCTGGGGCGGTTCCGCACCGAGCATGCCGTACACGAAGAATGCCGCTGGCCATGGTCCGACTTGGGCCAATTCCCTTTTTGAAGACAACGCCGAATACGGACTTGGCATGCATCTGGGCACCCAGGCCTGCCGCAAGCAGATCACGGATATCATGACGGGGCTCATTGAAGAAGGCCAGATTTCCACGGAACTCAAAAATGCCATGGAAGACTGGATCTGCCACCGCGATGAAGGGGAAGGGAGCCGTGAACGGGCCGATCGCCTGACAGACCTCCTCGAGAAAGAAAAGGCCGGCAATGAAACGCTGGAGCACCTCTACGAAAATAAGATCTACTTTGTCAAACGTTCCCAGTGGGTCTTTGGCGGCGACGGCTGGGCTTATGATATCGGCTACGGCGGCGTAGACCATGTCCTTGCCATGAACCGCGATGTCAATATCCTCGTCTTTGATACGGAGGTCTACTCCAACACGGGCGGACAATCGAGCAAATCGACGCCGACGGCAGCGGTTGCCAAATTTGCCGCCAGCGGCAAACGGACAAAGAAGAAGGACCTGGGCATGATGGCCATGAGCTATGGCTACGTTTATGTTGCCCAAGTGGCCATGGGCGCCGACCCGAACCAGACCCTCAAAGCCATCCGCGAAGCTGAAGCCTATAACGGTCCTTCCATCGTCATCTGCTACTGCCCTTGCATCGAGCATGGCATGAAGTGCGGCATGGGGCTCAGCCAAGCCGAAGAAAAGAAAGCCGTCGAAGCTGGTTACTGGCAGCTCTACCGCTACAATCCGGAAAAAGTCGGAACGGAAGAAAATGCCTTCACCCTCGATTCGAAAGCACCAAAAGGCGATTTCCGGGCCTTCCTCATGGGCCAGAACCGCTATGCTTCCCTAAAACTCGCCTTCCCGGATAAAGCAGAAGCCTTCTATGAAAAAGCTGAAGCTGATGCCAAGAAACGTCTTGCCCGCTACGAAATCCTTGCGGGCCGCTAACAAGCCGATTCCATAACTTTCTTATAGGCCTGCCACCTCCTTGGCGGCGGGCCCCCTTTTCCTAAAGGAGGAAAACCCATCATGACACTCATGACTGCCAGTGAATACATTGAAAGCCTACGCAAACTGAAGACTCGAGTCTATATGTTTGGGGAAAAAATCGACAACTGGGTCGACCATCCCATCATTCGTCCGTCCATCAACTGCGTTGCCATGACCTATGCCCTGGCCCAGGATCCAAAATATAAGGACCTCATGACAGCAACGAGCAACCTGACGGGCCACACCATCAACCGTTTCACCCATCTGCACCAGTCCCCGGAAGACCTCATCAAGAAAGTCAAGATGCAGCGACTTCTCGGTCAGAAAACAGCCAGCTGCTTCCAGCGCTGCGTCGGTATGGACTCCTTCAACGCCGTATACTCCACGACCTATGAAATCGACGAAAAATATGGCACCCATTACCACGAAAACTTCAAGAAGTTCCTCATCTACGTCCAGGATAATGACCTGACCGTAGACGGCGCCATGACGGATCCTAAAGGGGACCGCTCCAAGGCGCCTCATGAACAAGAAGACCCGGACGTCTTCGTCCATGTCGTGGAACGCCGTCCTGACGGCATTGTCGTCTGCGGCGCCAAGGTTCACCAGACAGGTTCCATCAACTCCCATTGGCACATCTTCATGCCCACCATCTCCATGAAGGAAGCCGATAAGGATTGGGCCGTCAGCTTTGCCTGCCCGACCGACGCCGAAGGCCTCTACATGGTCTATGGCCGTCAGTCCTGCGATACCCGCAAGATGGAAGACGGCGCCAACATCGATCTTGGAAACGCAAAATTTGGCGGTCAGGAAGCCCTGGTCGTCCTCGATCACGTCTTCATCCCTAATGACATGATCTTCCTCAATGGCGAAACAGAATTTGCCGGCATGATGGTTGAACGCTTTGCTGGCTACCACCGTCAGTCCTACGGTGGCTGCAAAGTCGGTGTCGGCGACGTCCTCATCGGTGCCGCTGCCCTTGCCGCTGAATATAACGGCGTTGAAAAGGCAAGCCATATCAAGGATAAACTCATTGAAATGACCCACCTCAACGAAACGCTCTTTAGCTGTGGTCTTGCCTGCTCCTGCGAAGGCTGCGCCACGAAGGCCGGGAACTACCAGATTGACCTGCTGCTTGCCAACGTCTGCAAGCAGAACGTCACCCGTTTCCCCTATGAAATCGTCCGTCTTGCCGAAGATATCGCCGGCGGTGTCATGGTCACCATGCCAAGCGAAAAGGACTTCAAGTCCGATATGGTTGTCGGCAAAAATGGGGAAACCATTGGAGAAATCTGCAAGAAGTTCTTTGTTGGCCGCGATGACATCCCAACGGAAAAACGGCAGCGCATCATGCGCTTCATCGAAAACATGTGTCTTGGCAGCGCCGCCGTAGGCTACCGCACGGAATCTCTCCACGGTGCCGGCTCTCCGCAGGCCCAGCGCATCATGATTGCGCGCCAGGGAAACATCGCCCAGAAGAAGGAATTTGCTAAAATCATTGCGGGAATCGTCGATAAGGATTAAAATAGTAAAATAAGCGTCGTGATACGTTTTAAATCCATCTTTAAAGCGTGACATGATCCTGCGCAAATAAGGCAGACCCGCGCCTACGCCTTTGTAGGTTGGGCCTGCCTTCCCGTTGCAGGCTGTACAGTCACAAAAGGAGAGATCATGCCTAAGAAGTTTGAAATCATCCACAAAAGGGTGCTGAACCCTGAAATGAGCTCGATTTCGGTCTATGCTCCCTGGATTGCTGCCAAAGCAAAACCGGGCCAATTCATCATTCTCCGTTCGAACGAAGAAGCAGAACGGATTCCTCTCACCATTTCCAGCCATGACGACGGACTCATTACGGTCATCTTCCAAAAAGCCGGTGCTGGCACGATGGAACTGGATCTTTTGAATGAAGGCGACTGTCTGGCCGATATGGCAGGTCCCCTTGGCAAACCGACCCCTGTTGAGGGCTATGGCCGTGTTGCCGTGTTAGGCGGCGGTCTTGGCTGCGCCATTGCCCTGCCGGTTGCCCGCGGTCTTCATGAGGCTGGCAACCAAGTTGATCTCATTGCTGGATTCAGAAATGAAGAACGTGTCATTCTCCAAGATGAAATGAAAGCAGCCTGTACCGATCTTCATACCTGTACCGATGATGGTTCCTTCGGCTACCATGGCTTTGTCACCAATAAGCTCGAAGAACTCATCAAAAGCGGCGTCAAGTTCAATCAGATCTTTGCCATTGGGCCCCTTCCCATGATGAAGTTTGCGACCCTCATGGCCAAGAAGTATGACATTCCCTGCATGATCAGCATGTGCCCCCTCATGATTGACGGAACGGGTATGTGCGGTTGCTGCCGCGTCACTGTTGGCGGTGAAACGAAGTTTGCCTGCGTCGATGGACCGGACTTTGACGGCTATCTGGTTGATTTTGATGAAGCCATCGAACGCAACCGCACCTACCAGGCCTTCGAAACGGAGCGTCGCGAGGAAGAAGCAGAACACATCTGCAATCTCACAGGGGAGGTCCGCAAATGAGTATCAACATGCAAGCTGAAAAGACGCCCATGCCGACCCAGGCACCGGACGTGAGAAACCATAATTTCAAGGAAGTAGCCCTGGGCTATACGGAAGAACAAGCCATCAACGAAGCAAAGCGCTGCCTGCAGTGCAAGAAGCCGTTGTGTGTCACGGGCTGTCCTGTCGGGATTCCTATCCCCCAGTTCATTGCCAAAGTCGCTGAAGGCGATTTCCGCGGTGCCTTTGACATCATCTCTTCGGCTAACGCCCTGCCCCGCATCTCGGGCCGCGTCTGCCCTCAGGAAACACAGTGCGAAGGCAAATGCGTCCGCGGCATCAAGAATGAACCGGTTGCCATCGGTCGCCTGGAACGTTTCGTTGCTGACTGGGCCGCTGAACATGCAGCCGATATCATCTGTGTGGATCCCCAAAATGGTCATAAAGCCGCGGTCATCGGCTCCGGCCCGGCGGGTCTTACCTGCGCCGGTGAACTTGCCCGCAAAGGATTTGACGTAACTGTCTTTGAAGCGTTCCACGTAGCGGGCGGTGTATTGAGCTACGGCATTCCTGAATTCCGTCTGCCAAAATCCATTGTGGCTTCCCAGGTTGAAAAACTGAAGGAACTGGGCGTCAAATTTGATACGGACATGGTCATCGGCAAAGTTCTCACCATTACGGAACTCATGAAGGAACATGGCTATGAAGCTGTCTTCATTGCTTCCGGTGCCGGCCTGCCCCAGTTTATGCATATTCCCGGTGAAGGCCATGTGGGCGTCTATTCCGCCAACGAATACCTCACCCGTATCAACCTCATGAAGGCCTATGATGAAAAGAGCAGCACACCGGTCTTAAAAAGTAAGTCCGCAGCGATTGTCGGCGGCGGCAACGTGGCTATGGACGCGGCTCGCTGCGCCAAACGTCTGGGGGCCGATGTCCACATCGTTTATCGCCGCGGTGAAGCTGAACTGCCAGCACGACTCGAAGAAATCCATCACGCCAAGGAAGAAGGAATCCACTTCAACTTCCTTACAAGCCCAGTTGAAATCCGCGCCGATGAAAAAGGCCGCGTTTCTTCCCTTGTCTGCCAGAAGATGGAACTGGGTGAACCGGATGCTTCGGGGCGCCGCCGTCCTGTACCCATCAAGGGCAGCGAATTTGAACTGCCGGTTGATATGGTCATCATGGCTATTGGGACGCGTCCCAACCCCATGAGCTATGACGATACACCGAATCTTGACCGCACGAAGAAAGGTACCGTTGCTGCAAGCGATGACACCTGTGCTACGTCTGTTCCCGGCGTTTACGCTGGCGGTGATGCCGCAACCGGCGCCGCTACAGTCATCCTTGCCATGGGTGCCGGAAAGAAAGCCGCAGCCGCCATGGCAGACTACATGCTAAAAAAATAAGCATCATCAACGCAACCGTTAACAGCTGCAGATAGTACTCTGCAGCTGTTTTTCTTCATTCAAAAAGGAGGCCCCCTCAGGGAGTCTCCTTTTTCCTTTATGGAAGGGAGCACCATAAGCTCAAAGTTTCATATCCCCGTTTTTGACCCAGCCCAGGCGGCAGCAGCCTTGATTGATGATGGGAGATAGGATGGCTGGCAGGACAAAGGAAATAAAAAGAAGACCCAGCCAGTCAAAGGACGTAATCGCCGCTTTGGTCCCCGCTGCCATATCAGAGATCCATCCTGTAAATACACCAATCTGTCCTACAAGACCACAGGTCCCCATGCCAGAAGAAACGGCCGCTCCATCCATTCGCAGCTTAAAGACACAGGTTGCCAGCGGTCCCGTTATGGCAGAAGCAAAGATGGGCCCAATCCAGATGCGCGGGTTCCTAACGATGTTGGGCATCTGCAGCATGGATGTGCCAAGACCTTGAGACAGCAGGCCGCCCACTCCATTTTCCCGGTAGGACTGGACGGCAAAGCCAATCATCTGAGCCGAGCAGCCTGCTACAGCAGCGCCGCCGGCAAGACCGGTGAGGCCCAAGGCCGCACAGATGGCAGCCGATGAAATCGGAAGGGTAAGGGCAATGCCAACAAAAACGGAAACAAGGATGCCCATAAGAAAGGGCTGCAATTCCGTAGCCCACATGATGACAGTCCCTGTCTGCATCGCAAGTTTCCCTAAGGGCGGCGCACATAAAGCTGCGAGCGTGGCACCGACACCGATGGTCACAAGGGGCGTTACAAGGATATCGACTTTTGTTTCCCCAGCGGCCAGTTTCCCGATTTCACTTGTGGCTATGGCGACAAAAAGCACCGCCAAAGGCCCACCAGCGCCGCCCAGTGCATTGGTTGCAAACCCTACGGTGAGAAGCGAATAAAGGACCAAGGGCGGACAATGCAGCGCGCGGCCAATGGCAACTGCCATGGCAGGTCCGCTCATGGCCATAGCAAGGCCGCCAACCGTATACTTGATGCCGCCTACGGTCGCAACGACAATCTTTAAGGCACGGATATCAAAAAGAAGGCCCATGGCATTGATGATGGTCCCTATGAGCAAGGAACAAAAAAGACCTTGTGCCATGGCCCCCATGGCATCAATGAGATATCGTTTGGTTGAAATTTCTACGTCCTTCTTTTTTAAAAATGCCTGAATCGCTTCCATTTGTTTTCCTCCCTGATGCTCGTGCTCTCTTTCGCATCTTGTATACAAGATATATCAAGAAAAAGGATACGCTCTGGAAAATATCCTGTCAACTTATATGACAAGACAATTATGATTTCAAAAAAAACACCCTTTTTATGCGTCCCCTACATCTTTTTTTCGCATAAAGAAAAAGATGAGGCTTTCTTTGCCTGTCCCACAGTCCTTTTTACGCCGCAAAAGAACGAATTCTTCCCGCTGATAGACCCGGATGACTCCCATCTTTTTGCTAAAAGCTGCAACGGCGAGTGAACTCCCTTCATTTTTGACAGCGTCGATCAGTGCCTTTCCCCTACCTTTTTTCCGATATGCTAGCCCAACAAAAAGACCCTCAATAGAGCTTTTTATAAGATCAATGAAGCCAAGGATGATTCCTGCATCTTTAGCTGCAATCATATGCGCTTCAGGGAAAGGGCTCTTGACACAGGTCAAATTGTCCTCAAAATAGGGAGCATCGATGAAGGGATAGGTGTCAAGATTTCCCTCCAGCCAAAATCCAAGCACTGTATCAAGGCAGCGCTTTTCATGGTGCGCAGGTTCATAACAGCTCCTTTCTCCAATCTTTCCTTTGGCTTAGATGAAAGCCCTCTTTCTGTCAAAGAGGGAACGAAAAGAAAACAAAAATGCAAATGTCCACCCTCTCCCATGATATAATAAAAAGAAGAAAACCTATGAAAGGAGTCCTCGCCATGCCTTTATCCATGACCCTTGAACCGGTCCAAAAACAGCAGCTCACGCAGCACCTCATCCAGCAGATGAACCTCCTCCAAATGACGAGCGAGGAACTGGATGCCTTTGTGGCAAGGGAAGTGGAGCAAAATCCCCTCCTTGACTTCCCTGAAGAGCGGGAAACATGGCGGGAAGAAGGACCGGAATGGCGCCGCATGCACCTAAGGGCGCGAGATCCCAGCGATGATCCCCCTTCAAGCCCTGTGGAAAATGCCCACGCCCTTGAAATGACCTTGGAAGCCTTTTTGGATGACCAGATTGGTTGCCTTTCCCTCTCGCCTCTTGAAGCACGTCTTGCCTATTTCATTGCTGGCACCTTGGATCCCAGCGGATATTGGAGGGAAGATCCTGTCGCTGTTGCAGAACGCTTTGACGCAACGGAAGAAGTGGTCCTTGCCGTCCTTCAACAGGTGCAGCATCTCGAACCCTGCGGCGTTGCAGCCCGTTCCCTCAAAGAGTGTCTCCTCATGCAGCTTGCCCAGCAAAAAGGCGACACATCCCTTGCCCAAAAGATCATCGAAGAGGGGCTTGATGATCTTGCAAGGAATCGGATTCCCCAGCTTGCCTCCCGGTTTAACGTGACAAAAGAGGCAATTCTTGCGGCGCGGGACCTCATCCGCAGCCTGAATCCCAAGCCCGGCACCGCCTTTAGTGAAGCAGGCCCCGTGGAATTTCTCCACGAAGATGCCTTCGTCAAGACGACGGAAAAAGGGCTTAAAATCACCCTGTCAACATCCTATGGCAGGACGCTTGTCATCAACAAGGGATATCTGTCGATCTTAGACCACTCGGATCGGCCCAAAGTTAAGGAATACCTAAAAAAAGAGCTCAAAAGGGCCAAAGAGCTTCAAGCCCTCTTAAAAAGCCGCGAAGATACGCTCGCTGTTGTCCTCGATGCTCTTGCAACGCACCAGGAACGCTTTTTCCGCTATGGGCCGGGACATAAAGTGCCCTTAAAACTGGCGGATCTTGCGGATGATACGGGTTTTGCCATTTCCACAATCAGCCGCGCCCTCTCCCATAAGGTCATCGCCTGCCGTTGGGGCGCTTACCCAGCAGATGCCTTCCTTGTCGGGACGGCTGCCAAAGCCTCTGAGGAAAAAGGAACGGAAACAACGGATGAAGCCTTGGAACTTGCCCTGCAATCCCTCATTGATGACGAAGATAAGCACCATCCCTTGAGCGACCAAACCCTTTGCGACAAGCTCAACGCAATGGGCATTCCCGTAGCCCGCCGGACGGTCAATAAATACCGTACCAAACTTGGTATTCCCGGCAAAAGCGCCCGCAAAGTCTGGTAAAAAGGAATCGAACCAAAGAAAATGGACCCATTGGCTGCAACCTGCGTAGGGTCCATTTTTTACTGATGTGAAACCTCTTTTGAACAGACGGCTGAACACACTCTCAGCAAAGTAAAGGATATCCATTCTGTGAAAAAAAATGGCACAGGAAATCAAAAATGAGCCCCCCGCATCTCTTCCAAGGAATTGGTTGATTTTCTCTTTGAACAGCCTTACTGCAAGATTCGCTTTTTGGTCAGCCGTAACATGGCAAAAGCGCGGACTGCTTCAAAATACTCGTGCCAACTTCACGAAAGAGGATTTTTAGATGTTCCGAGTATTGGCTGTAAAAAAAGGTTATCAACCCACAATTGTGGGATATCCTGACTCGATAATGTAAAAAAGACACGATGAAAAAATGATTGTTTTCATTCTTTCATCGTGCCTTTTTCGACTTTTCCTTATTCTTTGGGATTATCTTCCTGGTACAGGGGCAAGGTCACGACAATCTTCGTGCCGAAATGTTCGCGGCTTGTGAGGGCGATCGTGCCATGATGCTGTTCAATGATATGCTTGACAATGGAAAGACCTAAGCCCGTACCGCCTATGCGCTTGCTGCGGCTTTCTTCAACGCGGTAGAAACGTTCAAAGACGCGGTCCTGTTTATCCTTGGGGATCCCGATGCCCGTATCTTCAACGGTAAAAAGAAGGTTCCTGCCGGTTTCTGCTTTTTCCATCGTTACGTAGACATGTCCACCAGGGCGATTGTACTTTACAGCATTATCGACAAGGTTCAGAACCACTTCGCGCAGCATATCGCTGTGCCCCATGACCTTATCCTCCGTGAGTGCAAGATGGAGCTGGATTTTCTTATCCGCAATCACGGGTTCCATAAAGCCTGCGACACTTTCCGTAATGGATTTGAGGCTTACGGCTACGGCCAGGTCCTGTGTTTCCGGTCCTTCAATCTTTGTGAGGAAGAGGATGCTGTTGATGAGTTCCAAAAGGCGCTTGGATTCCTTCACGATAAGGGCACCAAAACGCGTCACGTCTTCCTTTTTCCCCACCATACCTGCCGCCATCATTTCCGCAAACCCCTGGATGCTTGTAAGCGGCGTCTTCAGTTCATGGGTGACGTTCGCTGTAAACTCGCGTCGCAGCTTTTCCTGCTCCCGACTGATCCGCTTGATGGTCTTTTTATCTTCTTCCAAGGTATAAATATATTCCTGGATGGTACGGCTTTGTTCCGTGATCTTATCGACAAGGGGACTCAGCTCGGGATACGTGGCTGGAAGTTTCGGAATGTCCACTTCCTTATCCGTTGTCACAAGGGGTTTGGTCCCCATGACACGCATGTAATCGGCCGTCTCTGTAAGTGGCCGAAGAAGGCGCTTGGTCAGGTTCGTTGCAACGAAAAAGCAGCCGCTGCCTATGAGGACGAGAAAAATCAGGATATAGGGAATGAGACTGAAATAGGCCGCGTAAACCGTATCCTGACGAATGGCTACCCGCAGAACCGATCCGTCGGGCAGGCGCCGCGCCGCATAATACGTAATATGGTCCAAGGTAGCGGACTGACGCGTAGCAACGCCGTCTACTTCCTTAAGGGCTCGCACAACTTCCGGACGATTGCCATGATTATCCATTTGGGCAGCGCTGTAATCCGTTTCATAAAGAACGCGCCCATCGTGACCAATCCACGTAAAGCGAAGGCGATGATTGGAAGCCTCAGCAGTTTCCTCAATAAACTCAATGATATCATCCGTACGGGTTGCCTTAGCGGCAATAACCGTGACGGTGTCTTGAAGGACAGTCATGGTCTGCGCCCTAAGGGTTCGCCAAAAGCCAACAGTCAGGAAAAGGAGCGTCAATAGGGCTGCACCGATTCCAATGCCAATAAGACTCAAAAAGATTTTCTTTTTCATGATTCTGGCTCATCAAGCCGGTATCCCACGCCGCGGATTGTCTTGATAATCTGTCCTCCCTCACCGAGCTTCTGACGCAGGCTCTTGATATGCATGTCTATGGTACGGCTTTCACCGGCGTAGGTAAAGCCCCATACAGATTCCATGATCTGTTCCCGTTGGAGCACGATGCCCACGTTCATCATAAGATAGTGGAGCAGTTCAAATTCCTTGGCCGTCAGCATTACCTCTTCCCCATAAGCTGAGACGGCATGCTTTAGGGGGTCCAAGGTGACAGGCCCGCACACCAGCATCTCAGAAGGTTTCTCCACTCGGTGGGAACGGCGTAAAACGGCCCTGATCCTTGAAATCAATTCCAAGATGCCAAAAGGTTTGGTGACATAATCATCAGCCCCAATGGTGAGTCCTTTGACAACATCATATTCACTGGTTCGTGCCGTCAGCATGATGACCGGAAGGTCTGCCGTCCTCTCCTTATGCCGGATCTTTTTAAGGATTTCGATTCCACTTTCGCCCGGCAGCATGATATCAAGCAACACCAAATCAGGGATCTTTTTTTCGAGGACTTTATAAAAAGATTCCCCGTCAGCAAATGTCTGTGTCTCAAACTGCTGGCTTTCCAGGGCATAGGCCACAAGTTCACGGATGTTCTCATCATCTTCCACACAGTAGATACAAGGCATCATCACCCCTCCTTTTTTCTTTATTATAATACGAAGTTGGAGTGACGTCCCCTTTTTTGTGTAAAAATTGTGTAAGAATAGAGTACAATTTTTACACAAGGCGAAAAAATAAAAAGCTGCAGGAAAATGAAAATCCATTTTCTTGCAGCTTTTGCAGCTTCTTAACCGGAATTACTTCAGGCTGTCAGCAAGGATAGCATCGCTTGCGCAGACAGCAACAACGTCAACGATATCGCTGACAGAGCAACCGCGGGACAGGTCGAGGATTGGTTTAGCCAGACCCTGAACCAGAGGCCCAAGGCAGGTAGCGCCGCTGAAGCGTTCAACCAACTTGTAGCCAATGTTAGCGGCAGCAAGGTTCGGGAAAATGAGGACGTTGGCATGGCCAGCTACGCTGGAACCAGGAGCTTTTCTTTCGCCAACTTCAGGAACAAGGGCAGCGTCAGCCTGGAGTTCACCGTCGAAAGCAAAGTCGACATTTCTTTGTTTCAGGATTTCAACAGCCTGCTGAACCTTATCAACGGATTCACCAGTGCCGGATCCCTTCGTGGAATAGGTCAGGAGGGCAACGCGGACATCTTTGATACCCAGGGTATAACGGGCACGGATGGCGCAGCTCGTAGCAATATCAGCAAGCTGTTCAGCTGTCGGGTCAAGGATAACACCGCAGTCACCGAAGACCAGTTTACCGCCTTCACCAAGGTTGGTGTTGCTGAGGACGATAAAGCCGGAGCAAACAGTCTTGTTGCCAGGACGGACACCGATAACCTGGAGACCTGCCTTGATAACATCAGCAGAAGTACGGGTAGAACCAGAAACGCACCCGTCAGCATCGCCCATGGCAACCAAGCCAGCCCCAAAGAAGGTCGTGTCCTTGGTCATGATTTCGCGGGCTTTATCAACGGTCATGCCCTTCTTTTCACGGCGTTTTGCAAAATAAGCGCACAGCTCATCCATGCGTTCATAGGTTGCAGGATTGATGATTTCAATGCCTTCAAAGGAGACACCCAGTCTCTTGGCATCACGGTTCAGCTGTTCAGGATCCCCAACAAGGATGATCTTGGCAAATCCTTCACGAGCAACAATGGCAGCTGCTTTAAGGGCTCTGTCAGAGTTGTTTTCCGGAAGAACGATTCTCTTTTGAATCGGTTTGACGCGAGATTTCAGATGATCAATAAAAGGCATTCCTAACCACTCCTATTTGTTTTTTGAATGAAGAGCTGGGCGCTCCACTTCTAATTTGACATTATATCACGTTTTGTAGATTTGTGCTTGTCCTTGGGACAATTTTTTCTTGAGGGCTCATAAAATTTTCACTTGTGAGCTCCGCATCGTCTCCAGAGCCGCCCCATGGGAATGAGGCGTAACCCCAGCGCAGCAGTGACTGTCGACAAGGACGGGCACTTCGGGCAGGGCCGCCTTGATGATCAGGGCATTGGAAACAACGCAGATATCCGTGCAAAGGCCCACAAGTTCGACGCTCTCGATGGTATCCCGCACTTTTTCAAGCTTTCCAGCAAGAGCAAGGGAGCCAAAAGCTTCCTTTTCCACTTTTTCCGCGCCAAGCCGTTCCGCCAGATTCTCCAGTTCCGGCACAAGGCGATGACCAGCCGTTCCTTTGATGCAATGCGGCACAGGAAGGATCCTGCCTTCCTGCGTTTTGAGGTAATCAGCCCCATGGGTATCGAGGGTGAAAATGACCGTTCCATCAAAATGGGCGGCTTTTTCTGCCACGCGGGGCACAATGGCCTGGGCTTCCTTGGTACCAAGACTTCCTGAAACAAAATCTTCCTGCATATCGACAACAATCAAGACCTTTTTCTTCATGACCCGTCTCCTCCATGCTTTTGCGCCATTATACCATGGGAACTACAGGTCCTTATGCTGTCTGTCTTGTCACTGTGACGTTTTATTATCCTTTCTTTGGTTCTTCAAACGTCGCTGCCGCCTCCTTAAGGAATTTGCGAATCGTCAAATGCTGGGGACAGACATGCTCGCAGGCACCGCAGAGAATGCAGTCACTGGCCTTTCCTGCATTTGCTGTCACAACATTTTCATAGTAAAAATTGGCATTATGATTGTTGAAGACACGCATGGAATTGAGAAGGGAAAAAATATCTGGAATAGGAATCTTCTTCGGGCAGTGATTTTCTTCGATGCAGTAGCGGCACGCCGTACAAGGGACAGCGTCAAGCTGGCTGAAGACTTCGACAACGCCGTCTAGGGTTCTTTTTTCTTTATCCGTAAGAGGTTTGAAATCCTTCATGAAAGACGTATTGTCCGCCACCTGGGAAAGCGTGCTCATGCCCGATAAAACCATGAAAATTCCCTCATGACCTGCCACGAAACGAATGGCATAGCTTGCGTTTGACGCCTTGGGATAAGCGCCCTGCTGGAGGGTATCGAAAAGATGCTGCGCCTTTGGCGGCAGCTTTACAAGACTCCCGCCCTTAACGGGTTCCATGACAATCACGGGTTTATGAAAGCGGAGACATGTCTCATAAACCCGTCTTGCGTCAACGGCAGTGCTTTCCATATCAATATAGTTCATCTGGATCTGGACAAATTCAACATCCGGGTGATCTCCCAAAATCCGTTCCAAGACCTCTGCCTTATCATGGAAAGAAAGGCCCACATGGCGGATCTTGCCTTCTTTTTTAAGGGCAAAGGCGGTCTCATAAGCATGGCAGCGCTGGAACTTATCATAGTTGCCAAGATTCTGGGCATGCATCAGGTAAAAGTCAAAATAACTGACGCCGCACCATTGAAGCTGTTTTTCAAAAAAAGGCCGGATATCTGATTCTTGATCAAAATAAGGGGCCGTGAGCTTATTGGCAAGAAGGTAGGCTTCCCGCGGGTAGCGGCTCGTCAAGGCCTCGCGGAGCGCTAGTTCCGATTCACCATTAAGATAAGGATGAGCCGTATCAAAGTAATTGAAGCCTTCCGACAGAAAAAGATCCACCATCTTTGAAAAAGCTGCAAGATCAACTTTCTCCCCAATCATGGGAAGACGCATGGCTCCAAAACCAAGTTTTTTCTTCACTTCTGGAAATCCCGTCTGCATTGTCATCCCTCTCTTTCTAAAAGCACCGTTTTCATAAAATAATGCGTCCTCGTTCTTTCTCATTATTTTACAATGGAGAAAATAGAAAAGAAAGAATAAAAAACATCGAAGGAATGCGAAAAAGGGTCTCTTCCGAAAGGTACCCCTTAAGGAAAAGACCCCCATGCCCCGCCTTAGGCGGAATAAGGAACGATATAACACCACGAGGTCACCAAGGGTGAACCCAAAAGGCTTTATGTTCTTTCAGGCCTTGATTCTAAACGGCAAAGGTGAGCCTCATCTGGTGCCACACGACATTTCCGTGTGTTGAGCCCGAAACCCCCTCATCGACAAAGCCAAAACGGGCATAGTAATGAATCAAGCGTTTCTTACAGGTAAGGACAAGACCTTTGCGGCCTTCCTTACGGGCCTGTTCAATAAAAGCCATAAGGACCTTAGCAGCAAGACCCTGACATTGATAATCTGGATCCGTATCAAGCCCAAAAATCATCTGCCAGGCCCCATTTTCATCATGCATACCTGCCTTTTCATACATTTCATCCGTAAGATTCCTTTCATCCGTCACAAATCCATTGACAAACGAAACCAGACGTGTCCCGTCAAATAAGAGCAGAAAATGATTCGGGTAGACCGCAACCCGGTCCCTTACAGAAGCTTCCGTCGCCGCCTCCAGTTTGGGAAAACAGCGTGCTTCTAGGGCTGCAATGGCCGCAACATCTTCTTTTGTCGCCTTCTTCAGTTCCATATCCAAGTCCTTTCTTACGGGCGTTAGGCCCGTCCTTCTTCTTGTTTCTTCTTCAATATATCGATGATGGTCTTTTCCGTCTCCACCATTCCAGGGGAAGCGATGAGGCCCATATTGCGCAGGGTATCTTCTGCTGTTTTACCATTGATTCCATGGTTACTGAAGATATAGCGACCCCGCATGGCAAGTTCTGCCGATGTGAACGAAAGTTCTACTGCTGTAATGCCCTTCATGATACACCCTTGGTTGCCCCCATCGCAAATCATGCCGGTAATGGAACTTGCCATGTTGCTAATTGCTTTTTGGATTTCGTCATGGCCGCCGCCCATGAGATAGACAAGTCCGCAGGCCGCCCCCGTTCCCGCTGCAATGGCACAGCCGCAGAAGGCCGAGAGTTTCCCCGAATATTCCTTGATGTACATACAAACAAGATAACTAAGGCAAATCGAACGAAGAAGCGCCTCTTCCGTTAAATTCCACACTTGCTGATAGGCATATAGAGGCATAGTTGCCATGATTCCATGGGCCCCTGATCCAGTAATGCTCATAGCAGGAAGATTGAGTCCAATCACACGGGCTTCAATAGCTGCATTGCAAAACAAGTTGGCGGTTCGAATGGCATCCTCCGAAACTAGTTTATTATCATTCATGACTTTTAAAGTCCGTGCAAAAGTTGTCTGTTGATTCCGGAGAGCTTCCTCAGCCAAAGCCCGATTCATGATCACCGCCTCTTTCACAAAGGCGATTTCTTCATAGGGTACGGTCTTTATGTAGTCCAGTATGTCCTCTATGCTGCAGCGATGGATGAAGGGAATTTCATTTTCTTCTGCCTGAGCAAGATTATCCGCTGAATAAATGGTCTTTCCATCTTCTTTTATTTCTACCACATGAGTATGGGCATCGCGAATCACGACTTCCGCCTCATGTTTTTTCCCCATGACTACTGCGCGAATCTCAATACGACTTGTAATGCGATCCATAATGACATCGATGATCCCATTTTTGACAAGCCCTTCAGCTTTCTTGACATCTTCTTCCGTTACACCGTCAAGACAGAGGAGTTCCTTTTGCGGATCTGCCGCAACCAAACCAAGGGCCGCGGCAAAATCGTTTCCTACATGGGTCGTATTAGGGATACCACAAGTAAAAGCATTCTTATATAGCCCGCTCGTCAGGTGAAGGACTACCCTTGTCACTTCTTCAGGCAGATGGTTCCGCGCCAACGCTACAGCAAAGGCAATTGCTGCCGGTTCAGTTACACCTAAAGCAGGTTTCATATCTTCTTTGATCAGTCTCGTCAATGCATGCATAAGGCTTCGATCCTTTCTGAAAGTACAGCCATGATAATACCACAAGGTCATCACAGAAGAAACCCGCAAAAGAGAAATCTCACACTTTTGCGGGTAGGGGGTAAACTATTTGAGACAATCCTTGAGAGATAGGGTCTTGGTTCCATCCTCTAAAATCATGCAAGGAATGCCAAGACGCTGTGTTCCACAAATATCCTTATAAAGTGCATCTGTTTCACGAAGTGTCAAGTATTCCTTAAGTCCGGCATGACTTCCTAAAATGTCAACAAAATCAACTTCATACCCCTTTTCTGCAAGAACATGAAGCGCATAGAGGGTATCAGGACACTGATGACTTCCAATGATTTTGATCTGCATAAAAACATCTCCTTTCAAGGCTCAGCTTATCTATTCAGAACAGTTGCAGCTATGATCATGCTTTTTATCCATCCAATCTTTTCCTTCAACCATGCGGGTAATCATCATAGAAGCAACGGTATCACCACTGGCATTGAGGCAGGTTGCCATAGGATCAACGAGGTACCCAATCGTTGCAATGAGGGGAAAAGCTTCCTGAGGGAACCCGAACAGCGTTACAATAAGAAGTTCCCCAACAAGACCGCCGCCTGGTGCTCCTGATAGAACAAAGGCACTCAAAATGGAAACGATGATGGCTTTGATATAGACATCAACCCCAATAAAAGGAATGTTGAAGATACCAAAAAGGAAGGCAATCTTGACGATGGAGGAAAGAACCGAACCGTCCATGTGCATCGTTGCACCCATAGGCAGTACAATGCCGTAAATATCTTCTGGGACGCCGATTTCTTCACAGGCAATCATGCTTGTTGGAAGTGTTGCATTGGAACTTTGCGTACCAAAAGCCGTAATGGCAGGGTTCAATATATTGCTCCAAAATGCGCGGACACCTCGTTTGCCGCCCGCATAATAAGCATATCCACTGAAAAAGATGACAAAATAGAACACACACATGGGGTAGTAGATGAGCATCGTCCGCCCATAATGACCAATAAGCTGGGGTCCATACTCTCCGACGAGATTGGCAAAGTAAGCGCCAAGACCAATTGGAGCAAGTTTCATGACCATATCAATGAGTGTCATGATAACACAATTGATGTTAGCAATGACTTTTCCCAGAGGAGAATCTTGCCCGCCATTCATGGAAACCGCGACACCTGTGAAAATGGCGGCAATAATGCAGGGGAGCATATTGGAACGGCTGAAAATTTTTGGAAAATCATCGACAGTGAGTGTTTTGACAAGCATTTCTCCAGCGGAAATCGGTTTTGCAAGTTCAACACCCTGCATGGAAACCTGAACTCCACTAGCTGGCGGGAAAATATTGACCACAATGAGAACAACAGCAGCTGCAAAAAGACCCGTTGTTACAAATGTGAGGATAAGGCTGCCCAAGATTTTCCCTAATCGTTTGAGATTCAGCATACTGCCGACGGCATTGGCAATAGAGAAAAAGACCATAGGGGCTACGATTGTAAACATCAGGTTAATAAAGATATCCCCCAAAGGTTTAAGGACTGCGGCCTGTTTTCCCCAGATGACACCAATGAGAGCTCCGAGAAAAATTCCTCCTAAAAGAATCAGAGGAAAGCGATAGGACTTCCAAATCTCATTCTTGTTCATTTTGTTCTCCCTTTCTCTTTCAGCGTTTCCGTCATCCTTCCCCTCGATTCAAAGACAACGAAAATAGGTCAGCATATAATTGGATTGAGTATATATAGATGAACAAATATTGGATACTTATTTACGGATTTTTTCCACAGCTCTTTTCAGCTGCCCCAACGCTTTTTCCAAGGTCTTCCGAGGACAAGCCACATTAAGACGCATATAACCACTTAAAGAGCGGCCAAAAGAATGACCAGGATTGAGTCCTAGTTTTGCCTGATGGATGAAGAAATCCACCAGTTCATCATTCGTCATATGAAGATCGCGGCAATCAAGCCACATAAGGTACGTTGCATCCGGAAGATTTGGTTTGATTTCAGGAATATATTCTTTACAATAAGAACGAACAAAATCAAAATTATCCGAAATGTAGGCAAGAAGCTGTTCCAACCACTCTTCCCCTTCACGATAAGCAGCTTCCATAGCCACAGAACTAAAAGCATTGTTACGGTGAATATCCATGCTGGACCAATAGGTGTCAAAGCGGGCTTTCATATCCTCATCAGGAAAAATTGTTGTTGACGCCTGAAGTCCTGCTAAATTGAAGGTTTTTGTCGCCGATACGCAGGTAATAATATGATCCTTATAAAAGGGAGCCGCAAGAACTGTCGGAGTATGTTTCTTACCATGGAAAATAAGGTCGGAATGAATTTCGTCAGAAACGACGAGAAGTCCGTATTTTTGGCAAATTTTCATCATCTTCTGGATGTCTTCCGCTGTCCAGACGATACCCAAAGGATTATGAGGATTGCAGAAAAGGAACACCTTAGCGTCTTTTGCCTTTTTTTCAAAATCCTCAAGATCAACGGTCCACCCTGTTTCAGTACGGGTCATCTGCGTTTCCGCTACAGTTCGTCCCGTATGTTCCGTAATATCATAGAACTCGGAATAAACAGGCGTCTGGAACAGAATACGGTCTCCTTTTTTTGTAAAAAGCTTGATCAGGGAAGCCATTGCGGGAACAACTCCGATGGCCCAACTCATAAGACGGGTATCAGGATTCCACTGATTGCGTTTTTCTTCCCATTCCCTAACAGCTTCAAAATAACTTGCGGGACGGGATGTATAGCCCCAAATTCCTTCTTCAGCCTTCTTTCTGCATGCGTCAATGATGGGCTGAGCCGTACGAAAATCCATATCCGCTACCCAAAGGGGGATTACATCCATAGTTCCAAAGACCTTTTCCCGCTCATCATACTTGGAAGAACGATTTTGACTCCGATCGATGACTTCATCAAAGTTGTATTTCATAAAAATGTCTCCTTATTCCTTTACTGCCACAACTTCAATCTCTACCCGCGCGCCTTTGGGAAGAGCTCCAACCTCAAACGCTGCCCGAGCAGGGAAAGGTTCCGCAAAATAAGTCCCATACACAGCGTTCATGGCACCAAAATCAGCTATATCCGCTAAGAGGACTGTTGTTTTCACAACATGTTCCATACCAAGATCGGCCCCTTGAAGAATTGCCTTGATGTTTTCAAGAGACTGACGGGTTTGTTGTTCTATGGATTCCGCGGGAAATTCTCCCGTTTGGGGATCAACGGGCAGTTGGCCCGAAACATAAAGAATGGATCCTTTTGAAAGGATTCCCTGACTGTAAGGCCCAATGGCTTTAGGTGCCTTTTCGGTTCTTATTTCTTGTTTCATGATAGCCTCCTTGGTCTTTCTTAGTTGGCCCTGTCTCTTATACACATCTCCGAGCCCACGAGACGGAGCTACATCTCGT
>OWIS01000256.1_pt1 | contig 21992 bp, 15 predicted proteins | sample 1732611 | NCBI WGS metagenome assembly OWIS01 (sample SAMN05065734, study PRJEB22554) | human gut metagenome | biome: ENVO:2100002; feature: ENVO:00000062; material: ENVO:00002003 | host: Homo sapiens | place: USA
ACGAGATGTAGCTCCGTCTCGTGGGCTCGGAGATGTGTATAAGAGACAGCATCATTTCCATGCAAGAATACGCATGTTAGAAATAAAATTCCCATTCTCAATAAAGTCAAAAATTCTAATTATTTTGTTTGAATTTATTCTGGATAAACAGTCAGAAAGTATACGGCTTTATCAAGATGACGTCGCTTTTTAAATCTATTTGAAAATTATGTTTTAGAATAAAAGCCAGTATTCCCGTTATAGTTTGAAATATTTCCTTGATATTCCTAAATGCAGCATATTCTATATAGGCTCTTTTAAAAATAAGAGTACCGAATCATTTTTATCAAAATATCAATTAGAATCAGACATTTCGCGTAAAGTCTATGCATCTTAGCCCCGTCTTTACCGGACTTTATCAAAAAATCAGATCAAAGTCTCCATTTTCATTTAGGTGAATACCATCGACTAAAACTAATGTATATCCTGCAACCTATGAAGTGAGAGGGATTGATAGAAGAAATCACAGAGCTATGAAAAAAGCAAACGATATTGGGAATGGGAGAGGAAGATGGAGGAAAATGCATTTCCACGAGCGAAGCGAGGTTTAAGGGTGTTAACCTTGCTTCGAAAGGAGAAGGTGGCAGCGTAGCTGACGAATGAGATGTAGTTCCATCAGCCGCCAGGCTGGTTTTGCGATTTTTATGAGGTGGTTCATCTCCCAGGCTGCAAGCCGGCTGTATGGTTTTTCATCTTTTTCATATAAAATGCTAAAACCGCACAACCTCGCTCTGCTCGATGAACCTTTTATAAAAACCAATGAATACTGCACCCCTTTCGTCAGCAACAGTTAAATGATAGGCTGACCGCCCTTCCCCGCTGAGGCAGGGCAAAACCTTCCGCACCGGCACGTACCGCCATGTCACTGCGATGTACTGAGTTTTGATTTCCACGAGCCTTCCGAAATGAAATTCCACACAAAAAAGCCTCCCGCGCACTTGGGAGGCTTTTCTGCTTTTCCTTTGTTCAGAGTCAGGCTTTTTATTATTTTATACGCCGACTTTCGCGGCAAGTTTTGCGATGATCTGCTGCTGTTTTTCGTTGATTTCCTTCTGTTCTTTGAGCATGGTTTCGAGCTGGCCGATTCTCTGATCCTGGGAGGCCAGTTTCTTGTTTTGTTCAGCGACGTGTTTCTTGAGGCTTGTCAGTTCTTTGGCTGCTTCACCTGGGTAGACCTTCTTTACATTTCCTCTTTCACCGACTTTGAAGGAGGCGCCGACGGTAACCATGTTATCGTTGTAACCTACGGTCGTTCCCAAAGAGAGAAGCGTGTCGTCATTCGGATGGTAGAAAGCGCCGAGGGCGAGGGCCTGCTGGTCTTTGTAGGAACCACCGGAGACGGCGACGTTCCACTTGCTGTCCGGATCATAGTCGACCGGATGAAGGCCCGCCAGAGCGGCTGCACCTGCGCCGACTTCATTGACACGGTGATCGAGGTCGCCTACGCGGTTGTCGAGCTGTGTCAGGTGGGTCGTGTTATTGGTAATGCTGCCCTTGAGTTCATGAATCTGCGAGCCGTTGACGGCGTCCGTGGACGATGCGGAAATTTCTCCAGGCGCGACGTTTGTCACTTTCCTGCCGCCTGCATTGATGCCGCCCGACGTCATGGACGGACCGCCTTTTATGCTGACGCCATCGTTATTGATGGTAGTATTTCCTGCTTTGACGCTGTCGACGGTGATGTCTTTCTTGAGCGATACTTTCAGCGAATCTCCGGAAATACTGGTTTCCGTATTCGTGCTGTCCCCAAGGATCGAGAGGGTGCCCTTCGGGGAAATCGATGCGCTGTTCCCGTCGTCTGCCTTGAAGCTGGTCGGGTCCGTGACGTTCCTGATCACGACGACTTCACCATTATCGACACTTGTATTACTGTCCGGGGTAATTGGAAGAATCGTCGTCCCGCCGGAATTAGCGCCCGATGTTCCTGTATTTCCTGCGCCTGCAGTGTCTGCAGTGGCCAGGCTGGAATGCGTCGTGACTGCTGTTTTCGTATTCGTTCCTGCGGCCGTATTTCCTACGCTGGCGGATGTATGGCCCGTCTCGGATGTGGTGCCTGTGATATTCGCGCTGATGGTGTACATACCGTCAGACGTCTTGATGACCTGGATGCCGTTGCCTGCCTTGATATTTGGCTGCGTCGCATTCTGCCGGGCGAAGACAACCTTCTTCAGCTGCGCCACGTTGACGGCATCGGTGTCCTGCGTGCCAGCTGCGACGCCCGTGATCTGACGGGTGATGCCTTTGAAAATATCGTTGACAGAAACGGCGCCTCTTGTCGATTTCCAGGCCGGGGACGTATTCAGGGAAAGAAGATTTGTCAGCGGATCATAGCCTGCATAACCAGCTGCCGTACCTGCCACAGAGCCCGAACCGAAGGACGCGCCGCCAGAGGCTGTCGCATAGGAATTGTAACCGACAGCGACGATATCATCGCTTGTCATCTGCGTCGCATTGCTGTCTGCCGACCCGATGACGACGGAACGGTCAGCGCCGAAAAGGTAACGGTTGTCGTCGATGACCTGCGACATCTTCGAAACAAGAACAGTATTGGCTGAACCTATAGAAGTGACATTCTGCACATTGATGTCCGAATTACCATAACCGATTTGGATATCTTTTGCATTTTCTGCTGCACCATCCGTAGTGGACAAAACATTATTCACGCCGAACATCTGCGACAGGTTTGTATTCGTTGCACGGTTCCTATCGCCCAAAACCTGCGTCCTATCTGCATTCGTCACGCCATTGACAGCGCCGAGGGCAGAAACATGATTTACATTGGACGCCGTATTTCCTGAACCATCCAAAATATTAGCTGAGCTTACATTGTCTGCCGTACCAGTCAGTGTATTATTCGATCCGGTTACCGAAGAAAGAGCTGCATAGCTGACGGTGTTCGTATCGCCAAGAATCTGGGTTGTCGCGGTATTGTTGACGGTATTTCCAGATCCAATGGCAGAAACATGCTGCACGGCGGATGCCGTATTTCCCACGCCGGACAAGATATTGGATGCGCTTGGCGTCTTCTCTGTCCCGGTGATGGAATTCTTAGCGCCTGCTATCAGAGAGGAATTGACATAAGAAGCGCTGTTTGTATCACCGATCATGACGCTGCCTTTGGTGTTCTCCACATTGGCGTTGTCACCCATGACAATGGAGCTTGTTACATAGCTTCCCTTGCTGCCCGTTCCGATGACCGTCGTATTGTTTGCTCTCGTGAAACTATTGTTGTATCCGTCGATCATGACATACTTGTCGCTATCAAAGAGGCCGTTTTGGCCCTTAAGTTCATTCCCTGTACCAAGGACCTGGGCAAAGGATACGCTGTCGACCTTGTTCCCATTGCCGATGGCCATGACAGCGCCGCCTGGATTTTTTTGGCTCCGTCAATGATTGCATCCTGCATGGCTTTTGGAGAATCAAGCGGCTGGCTCAGAATCATCGTTGCCGAAGTGACTCCCCATGTATTTTTCACCTCATTGCCCGTGCCGATGGCGATGGTTCCGCTGCTGTTATTGACACGGTTTCCCGTCCCGATGATGGAGTTTTCCGCGCCGGAATGAGGAAAGGCGGCAATCGATTCATTGGAGTTCAAGGAACCGACGACAGTGCCAAATGCATTCTTATATCCATCAAGAATGGTATCGACCACATGGAGTTCCTGATACTGGCTCGACTGCACATTGTAGCTGCCATAGGTCGTCGTGAACATGCCGTTTGCATACAAATTCGTGCCGACCGTCGTCGAGGCCACGCCTAGCTGCCTGCCGGCTGCAGGACTGAAGCCGTACGTGCTGAATTCCGATCCCTTCGTATCCCCGATCTCCACATCCGCTCCCAGATTATGCGCGCCGATTTCAATCGATCCTGCCCTTGCGAAAGAATTCGTGCCGATGGCAATTCCTTCCGGCAGATTTTCCTTCGCTTCCGTGTTGCCAGCTATGGTGTAACCAAATCTGTCATCATCTTTGCCTCTCTCCTTGCCATATCCGAAAGAAAGGAGTGCCTCCTCCGTTCGTGTGCCCAGATCGATCTTCGCATTATTTCCAATGGCGATACTCATGCCCTTCGGGCGGGTATTGACCGGATCCATGCCATATTAGATAAATGCCCCCTGGCCCTTTACGATATCATTGGAGGGTGCAGCCTGCGCAGGCAGCGCCGCACTCGTACAAAGCAAAAAGGCGCAGACAGAAGCAAGGAAAAGGCGTACCTTTTTCCCCTGACATCTGCTGCGTCTGGAAATACGTGCATTAAAACTACTCTTCGAAATCATAGTACATCCCCCCGGCGGTCCACAAACGATACCTTTCCAAATTAAGCAGCCGCCATGGACCCTTTCCCCCGAAAGAGTCCTTTCAAGGCGTACTGCCGGATCGGGGCGCCGCGTTTGCCAGTGACAAGCTCCATGAACCGCCTGAAATTCCCTGGTTCCAGGCCGGCCCATTCGTTGATAGAGAATCCCCCTCAAACGCGCGCTTTTAATCTCCCGTTCTCGTCTTAAATATATAGTAATTACGATATTAAGAGGAATACGAGTCAGAGATAAGAGGTTGACACTTTTGTTATAGGTATCAAGGAAATCAGGGTAAATTAAGTTTCCTATCCTATTCCGTTATATGCTTCCCATCGTTCCGCGATTGGATTCGGCACTTTTTGTAAAAAATAACTCGGTCTTATGAGAAACCCTCAAGAACAGACGCACTCTTCTTTTAAGAACATATAGAAAACTTCATGGACACATCCGCCCTACTGTACGTGTATCTTATGTGATTCCTTGATAGAGTGATAAAGGAAATGAATAGGATACTAGAGGATATAAAGGAAATGGATGGGAAGATGATCTGACGAATGGTACACCGCGCATTTCCCAAGCGCCGCTAACCTCGCCTTCCCAGACGGGGAAAAAGGGCCGTAGGCCGGTCTTGACCTTGCCCTGGAAGGGAAGGTGTCGGCGGAGCCGACGGATGAGTTGCCTTTCCTCGGATAGAGTCCGGTTGTATGGTTTTTAAAGGTGCAATTTCTAAAATCGGGGTGCAGTATTCATTGGTTTTTAAAATATGAAAAGGTTCCAGGCGCAAAGCTGCGGTTGTATGGTTTTTCATGGTTTTTCATGGTTTTTCATGGTTTTTCATGTTTTTCCATGCTACCCATCCCACGCAAAAAGGACTTCCTTGACGAGAGAAGTCCTTTTCACTCGAATAGGCCTGAATAGCAGGTTCTGCCTTTCGACTGTCCGTCATGCGGCCATCCGACTAGTATGGGAAGGGGGTCGGACCGGTCTTTAATTGGGAAGGTCATGACGAACTATATGGAATGCCCGATGAGAGGGGAAGGTTGGAGTTTGGAGATAGATGTGCCCCCTCATGCGATGCTGATTCCCGTATGGGATGAATGAAAAATTTCCTTAGAAAGTTCCCTGTACATGCCGGCAGCCGATCAGCCTGGGCTGGCGCTCTGCCGTAAAAAACAAAAATCGCAGTCAAACGCGGGGAAGAAGACGGACTTCCTTGCCTGGCGTTCGCTGCGAAAAAAGGTGCTTTGAAAACATTTCAGAATCGTAAGAGCCCCCCTGGCGGCTTGCGAGTATATCGCCGCAGTGGTTACGGTGATTCCCTTTCCCCCGAAAGAAAATTCACGTCCGTCCCCCGGACCACTGCTTGATCGGGATGCTGATGCAGGATCTTCCGGCCGTTCCCTGGAAACTCCCCAGTCTCCTCGGATCTGCCTTGATGAAAGATCTCCGTTAATTATCAGCGTATTTAAATCTCCCGTTCTTTGACTTCAATATATAATAAAAGGGAAATTATAAGAAATACTAATAAGAGATAAGAAGTTTATACTTTTATTATAAGTCGATCGGTTTGTTCTAACTTCTTTTACTCCTATGCATTCCTGCGATAGGTTTCCTCTTTTCAGCTGCAAAAATACACTCGTTTTCCCTAAAATCAGATACTAATTTCCTATTTTCCCTAAAGGCAGACACTCGTTTTGCGATCTTCTTTCAGCAGATCATAGAAATATTTGTGAATGAGCCCGTCATTTCATACGCGCATCTTATAATCTTCCCTTACTCGCTTATAACAGATTCTGATTAGTAACGGCAATTTCATGGATATCAGAAGTATCAGAACTTCAACGAAAAAGGCCCTCAGGTAAGCTGAGGGACAGCGATATGACAAAATGTACAATCATTTCGCCACAGTCCTTTTTCTATTGGAATATTCTATTATCGGATTATCCAGCACTTATATGCGCCGGCTTTGTCTGAATACCAAAAAACCTCGCTTCGCTCGAGGAAATGAACCTCCTCAGGCGACTCTGTCGCCAGCTCCTCCTACGGGGCAAGCTCAAAAAAAAACCTTAAACCGAACTTCGTTCGAGAAATGCTAAAGGCAGTATTTACCTAATTTTGTCACAGCTTTTTTTGGATGGCCATATTATGGAAAGCCCAAGAGAATGGAAATCTGGAAAAATCTTCCTCTCAGGCGTTTTCCCTTATTCCGTCACTCCGGTCTTTGCCATAAGTTTCCGGATCAGGATTTCCTGTCTGGCGAGTTTAATATCTGAAGCAGCATCCGTCTTTGAGTGTACGGAAATTTCCAAATCTTGCTGTCAGTATAAATGAAATCAGTCTCCAAGAGAAATCGTAATCACCAATAGGTTCTTTCCAGCCTGCTATAAGCGTTTGTGCCATCTTCAAGAAATCCCAGCAAAAAAGACTCCTAGTCGGAAACCAGAAGTCTTTTTCACCGCCGTCGTCCATGATGGAGAGTGGGACGATGGCACACCCGTCTGCAGCCGGGATTACGGGCTGCGCGGTATGGAGACGCAGCCGTCAAGGCGGAAGGTTCATCCAGGGAGGGAGCAGACGGGCAATATGGATGGTCCCGCAGCGGACCGGGGAGTGAAAACGTAAGTTTAACTGTCCGGCCGCGGGGCGGTCCTTCGGCAGGGCGCCTGACCCGGGAAGGATGCGCTGATAGATGCACTTTGTTTGCATCTCCTGCCATCTATAGTATAAACCAATTTTTTATTTAGATAAAATCGCAGTATTTCATAAGGTCCCCTCTCTTCTTGAATAAGCGTTAAAACCTAACGATTTTCACCCTATTTCTCCTGCTAAAGGCCAGAAAAGAGTGTATAATAAAAGGGATAATTTCTTCAGAAAGAGGGCTCACCATGAAAATCGCAATTGCAGGCACAGGCTACGTCGGCCTCTCCAATGCCATCCTCCTCTCCCAGCACCACAAGGTTACTGCCGTGGACGTCATCCAGGAAAAAGTGGATATGGTCAACAGGAAGGAATCCCCGATCGTCGACGATTATATCGAAGACTACCTGGCGCACAAGGATCTCGACCTCACCGCCACCATGGACGGTGACAGCGCATACAGGGAAGCAGACCTGATCGTCATCGCCGCTCCGACGAACTACGACACGGAGACGAACCACTTCGACACATCGGCCGTCGAAGCCATCCTCTCCCAGATCCAGCGCGTCGGTTCCAAGGCCATCGTCGTCATCAAATCCACCATTCCGATCGGATACACCCAGGAAATTTCTGCCGTCTATCCTGACCTTTCCATCCTCTTCGCACCGGAATTCCTCCGCGAAGGCAAAGCTCTCTACGACAACCTCTACCCGTCCCGCATCATCGTCGGGATCCCGAAAGGCAAAGAAGCCCTCCGCCCCGAAGCAGAAAAATTCGCAGCCCTGGAACAGGAAGGCGCCGTCCGCGAGAACATTCCGGTCCTCATCACAGGATCGTCTGAAGCAGAGTCCATCAAACTCTTCTCCAACACCTTCCTCGCCATCCGCGTCGCCTACTTCAATGAAATCGACACCTATGCCGAAGAAAAGGGCCTGAAGACCGCCGACATCATCAAAGGCATGGGCTACGACCCCAGAATCGGCGATTTCTACAACAATCCTTCCTTCGGCTACGGCGGATACTGCCTGCCGAAAGACACCCGACAGCTCCTCTCGAACTTCGAAGGCATCCCGGAAACCATGATCCGCGCCGTCGTCGATTCCAACGAGACAAGGAAATCCTTCATCGCTGACCGCATTGCCGCCAGAAATCCGAAGAAAGCCGGCATCTACCGCCTCATCATGAAGAGCGGCAGCGACAACTTCCGCTCCTCCGCCATTCAGGGCGTCATCGAGCGTCTGAAGAACAAGGACATTCCCCTTCTCATCTACGAACCGTCTTATAAGGGAGACTCCTTCATGGGCATCCCCGTCACGAAAGACCTCCAGCAGCTCAAGGATGAATGCGACATCATCCTCACCAACCGCGAAGAAAAAGACCTCGAAGACGTCAAGGATAAAGTCTACACCAGAGACCTCTTTACCAGAGACTAAGGAACCCTATAGTAAAAGCAAAAAGAACTATTGTGAAATGAAAAATCACTTCGCAATAGTTCTTTTTATTGTCCAATCTTTATTTCTGCGTTTCTTCCTTTTTCAGCCTGTCATATTCCTTCTTCAAGGCCACAAAGGTTTCATCGCTGATATCATGCTCGATCTTGCATGCATCGTCGAGGGCGTGCTTTTCGGAAACGCCCATGGATTCCAGAATGTAGGAAAGGACCTGATGCCTTTCATAGATCCGCTCGGCGATCGTCTGTCCTGCCTCCGTCAGATGGATGCAGTTGGATTCATCCACCGTAATCAAGCCTTCCTGGCGAAATTTCTTCATGGCAATGCTGATCGTGGGCTTGGAATACCCCATTTCATTGGCCACGTCGATGGATCTCACTGTTCCAAGGCGCTTCTTCAATACAAGGATCGTCTTCATATACATTTCCGTTGCTTCATGTACTTCCATGAGATCACCTGCTTTCGTCAAGAATCATTTTATCATCCATGCTGTATTTTACCATACAGTGTATCTATTATAACTTTTCGCCCCCTGTATAGCAAACCGATGAGCATGGGGCTTGGGCATAGAAAATCCCGGAAAATGCGCGTTCCCTAGTGCCGCTAATACTTGCCTTCCCAGACGGGGAAGGTGCCCGAAGGGCGGATAGGGTTGATTACCTCGCAGCGGAGCTGCGGTTTTGTGGTTCCCCTTCAGCTTATCATCTGCCATCCAAGTTGATTAATTGGCTGAACGCTAGAATATATCCCATCAAAAAGGACCGCGGCAAAATGATGGCACATTTTGCCACAGCCCCAATTTTATGTTTCCAGGCGAACCGCCTGTCAGGAAACAGCACTATCCCTGTGCGGCGATTCTCCTGTGCTGGATTTCCGTTTCTTCTCCCATGAGATGGTTCACGCTTTCAAGGAGTGTCTGCGTCATATTGACCTGCCAGAACTGACCGGCTTCGGTCAGCTGGTACAGGTAGCCGTTATGCTTCCAAAGGCCGTAGTCTTCCCACAATGGTCCCAGGAATTCCATGCTGGCCAGTTTTTCTTCCCTCTGGATCAGTTTATCAAGGTCGAGCCTGCTCTGATTCATCTGCCCCTGGATATCTTCTTTTAGATGGGCATTGGGCGACTGGTTCATCAGGAACATCATCGGTTTTCTTCCTTCATCGATGGCCTTTTCATAGGCCGGAAGCCTGCGGTCGAGCATGGTGGAAAGACCGTCGACATGGCCGCCAGCCCCGCAGCCAAAGGGGAAGAGGTGCGTACCGAAGCGGGCCTGCGTATTGTAGAGGCTCCGCTCCCTGTTGTTCCTTGCCCAGTGGCAGAAACTGAGGCGCTTGTATCCCTGTGCGTCGAGGTAATTCTTGCCGAAGGAGAACATGGCAGACTGCACCTGCGTCGGTGCGGCCGGAGGGAGTTTCCCTCTCTGGATGGCCAGATTGAGGTCGCTGTGTTCAAAGACATTCAGCTGGTAGAGATCAGCACCGTCGATGCCCGATTCCACGAGCGTTTCCACGTCCTTGTGCCACACGTCCATCGTTTGGTACGGCAGCCCGTACATGAGGTCGATGACGACAGCGCACTGGTTGTAGGACAGAAGCTCCTGCAGGTGGGAGAATACCGCCTCCCCGTCGTCGATGCGGCCCACGGCCTGACGGACCTTCGTATCGAAGGACTGCACGCCGAGCGACATGCGGTTCACGCCGTTTCTGAACCATACGTCCATCTTCTCCGGGACGAGGTCATGCACACGGCCTTCGAAGGTGAGTTCGTAGTCATTGGCAAGCGGCAGACATCTCTGGATCGTGGAAAGAAGGCGGCCTGCATTTTCAGGAGAGAGGGAGGTCGGTGTGCCGCCTCCGATGAATACGGCCTGAATCGGCGCGCTGGAGAGTCGCGGGGAATCCGCACCCATCTCGATGTCCTTTACCAGATGGTCGATGTAGCGGTCTTCTTCGTCCTGGTTCGTCCCGTTCTGGAAGAAGGGGCAGTAGAAGCATTTCGTCTTGCAGAAGGGAATATGGATATAAGCCATCTGCGTCGGATGCCCTTCCACGGGCTTTGCCATGATATCCCGCCAGACCTTCTGCGCCATGGGAGGCGGCACCATGCTCCCTCCCATGGCGGCATGGACGACCCTCTTGCTGTCGAAAGCCAGACGGAGCGGCTCATCCGTCTTCCTTCCGAACTGCATCACCCTCTTCTCGGGCGTCAGCTGGTCAAAATAATTTCTTAAATCCATCGCACTCTCCTTACTTTTCAGCCTGGATGAAATTCATCACATTCCGGGCAAAAGCGGCTGCATTTTCAAGGTCTGCTGCATCCGGATGCGTGGAAGCTTCCTTGTGGCGCGCCTCGCTTTCCGGATTTCTTCCATGCGGATTGTCTGCCGGGAAACGCTTGTACATCGCTTCGATCAGCTGGGGATCGACTTTGCCCTGGCAGATAAATGTGCCTGCCGATTTCTTTCCTTCCGGAAGAAGGGAGGCGCCGTTCTTGAGGCAGTCCTGTGCATGGCTGCTGGCCGGATTGACGCCGGCCGTCGCGAAGACAGCCACATGGCGGTTATGGAGATTTTCCAGAACTTTTCTGGATGCATCATCGGCCGTGCCCTTGTCGACCCAGAAGCCCATGAAGACGCAGTCATAATCAGAGAGAGACTCATTCATCTCGCGGATATTGCGGCAGGGCGTCCCCTCCGGCAGCGCAGAAGCGATCGCCTCTGCCACCATCTTCGTATTCCCGGTCCTTGTCGAATATAAAACGATACTTTTCATGAAGTCCTCCCTTAGAATTTAAATGTCACGCCGGTTCTCCAGGTGCGTCCGTAAATGGAGTAATCATCATCATCGGAGAATGTCTTGTCGAAAATGTTGTCGACGCCGGCATAGATCTGTGTCGACTTGGAGATGTCCTTGGTAACGACGAAATTGGTCGTGCTGTAGGTGTAGTTCTTTCCTTCGCCGTCGAGGTAATCCTTGTACCAGAGGTTGTAGAGAGATGCAATCCACGGATTTTCCTTCGCATCGGTCCAGGAAATCTGCACGAGGCCGTTCATGCGCGCGTTTTCAGAAATGCGTGCATTAGTTTCCTTGTCTCTGGCATCCAGGTAGGTCAGGTTCACCTTGGCATCCCAGTGCTTGTTGAAGCGGTAGCTGTATTCCCCTTCGACGCCGTCGATGACCGCATTGTCGATATTGACGTACTGGTAGCGGACGATTCTTCCGAAGCGGCCAAGCAGCTGGGAATTGATCATGTTCTTGATCTTATTGTGGAAATAGGTCACCTTGCCGGCGCCGTTTCCTCTTTCAAATTCAAGGCCGATATCAAAGGTTCTGGACTTTTCTGCCTCGAGATCGCTGTTGCCCCAGACCTGGATGTGCTTACCATCCATGCCGACGGCACTAGTCCTTCCTTTATGCGGAGCCGGGATGCTTCGAAGAGCGACCTGCTGGTGGCGGTGACGGCCATGGATGAGGTCAATATTATCGCCTGCATGCTGGCGAAGAAGAACGGCATTCCCCATACCATCGCCCGCATCCGAGATCCGAAATTCCTCTCGGAGCCGGTGGACTACATCAAGGAGAATTTCGACATCGACCTGGTACTGAGTCCGGAGCTCATTACGGCCCGTGAAATCAGCCGGCTGGTGATGACGCCCTCCGCCATTAACGTGGAGGATTTTGCAAAAGGCCGGGTGCGTCTTCTGGAAATGAAACTCAGTCCCCGCTCTCCCTTTGCCCATAAGGAATTAAAGGACATCACCCTGCCGCCATCCGTTCTCATCGCCCTCATCCTCCGGGACCACCACATGATTATCCCCCACGGCAGTGACAGGCTGCTGCCGCTGGACAACGTGTATTTCCTTGGAAATCCGGAATCCCTTGCAGAAATTTCATCCCACGGCCATGCCAAGTACCAGCGCCGGACGAAGAAGGCCCTCATCATCGGCGCCGGCCGCACGGGGCAGGCCCTGGCTCCCATGCTGGAGAAGCAGGGGATTTCAGTGAAGGTCATCGACAATAATGAAGACCACTGCCAGCAGATGGTGAAAAGGCTGAAAAAGGGCATGGTCCTCTGCGGCGACGGCACGGACATGGACATGCTTACCCAGGAAGGGGTATCGGAGGCGGACACGGTGATCTGCACCACCAAGGACGAAAGGCTGAACCTCATGATGGCCCTTCTGGCAAAACATCTGGGCGCCGGACAGACCATGGTGCGGGTGACCCGCACGGAATACATCGCCCTCATGCAGCAGGTGGGCATCGACATCGTCCTGTCCACCCGCCTTCTCGCGGCCGGTGAGGTGCTTGCCTTTGTGCGGAGCGGAAGCGTGGTTTCTGTGTCCCTGCTGGAAGGAGCCAGGGCAGAGGCTTTGGAAATCGTCATTCCCGAAGGTTCCAAGGCCGCCGGAAAGCCCCTCATGAAGGCGAATCTCCCCAAGTCCTGCCTGGTAGGCGCCTATGTGCGGGATGGCAGGTTTTACATTCCTGACGGCCATTCCGTCCTTGCCGCCGGTGACAGCGTCATTCTCATTGCAGAGGCGGACAGGGCGCAGGACGTGATTTCCTATTTCAAAGGCAGGGACTAGTATGAACATCCGCATCATCCAATCCATGCTCTCCCGCATCCTTCTGGGCGCCGGCGCCGTGCTCCTTCTTCCCCTTCTTCTGTCCCTTTATTACGGAAGGCCGGTGCTTTCCTTCCTCATCCCTGCCCTGCTGCCCCTTCTTCTTTACCTTCTTCTCCGCAGAAGAAATCTATCTCCCAATGTGAGCCTCACGCCCCGGGAGGGCACCGCCATCACCGCCCTTTCCTGGATTGCCGTGTCCCTGCTCTATGCCATTCCCTATATCTGTTCCGGCACCCTCTCCCCGCTGGACGGACTGGTGGAAAGCGTGTCCGGCCTCACCGGCACCGGGGCCACCGTCATCAATGACCTTTCGCCCCTGCCGCCGTCCATTCTTTTCTTCCGCGCCATGACCCACTGGCTGGGAGGTCTGGGCATCATCGTCATCTTCGTGGCCCTCTTCCCCCAGGCCGGACGGGGCACCACGAAAATGGTGAATGCCGAAAGCACAGGACCCACCTCTTCCAAGCCCCTCCCCCGCATCAAAGAAACGGCACTGGCCCTTTTCTGCGTGTACTTTTGTTTCACCGCCTCCCTGGTGCTTCAGGGCCATATGCCCCTTCCGGAATCCCTCCGGGAAGCCCTCTTCCAGTCCGCCTCCCTGTCCTCCACCACCGGCTACGTATCCGCCGACTTCGACCAATGGCCTTCCTTTGCCAAATTTATCCTTCTCCTCATCATCATAGCCGGAGGCTGCGGCGGCTCCACCGCCGGCGGGCTGAAGGTAATGCGCCTCATTCTTCTCTTCAAATGCTTCTCCGCCATTCTGAAGCTCCACATGCACCCAAGGGCGGTTTTCCACATGACCGTGGGAAAGGAAAAATTCTCCCGGAATACGGTACTCCAGGTGCTGGCCTTCTTCTTCATCTACATGGCCCTCTCCACCCTGTGGGCAGGGGCCATGATGTTTGACGGCCTTGCTTTCATGGACGCCCTGGGCGTGGCCTTCTCCACCATGAGCAACGACGGCCCCGCCTTCGGTGCATTCGGCGCCACCTGCACCTACGCAGCCCTGCCGGATTTCTCCAAGGTCATCGTCTGCCTGTCCATGCTCTTCGGAAGGCTGGAATCCGTAACCCCCCCTCTCCATTTTCATCCCTTCCTTCTGGAAAAAGAGCGGATGGTGAGGATGAGATGATAGAAGATAGACGATAGATAATAGAAATTAGAAGATAGAAGGTAGACAGTCAGACTTCAGACGGTCAGACAATCAGACACCTGCGCCCCCCTACCGTCATGTTGAGCGGGGCTGCACGGCGGTATTGGCGGTAAGTGTCTTATTTCCTATTGATACTCTGAGCCCAGAAATCTCCCGCCACAATGTTGCTTGTCCCGTTTCGGAGTGAGATTTCTCCACTCCACTTCGTTCCGGTCGAAATGACAGGGGCGGCGGGCTGTGTACAGGCGTTTGAGGAAGAAACAGAATAGCACAGGTGCTGCCCCACCTCTACTGTCATTTAGCGGGGCTGCACGCCGGTATGAGGGTAAAGGTTTTATCCTCTATTGATACTCTGAGTCGAGAAATCTCCCACCAATAGGGCTTGTACTATTTCGGAGTGAGATTTCTCCACTCTGTGGAGACTCTGCATAGAGTCTCCAAGTCAGCCGAAGTTGGCCTCCAGCCTGCCCAATAAGAGGCTTTCCTATTGGCGGCTGACCGGCTCCGGTCGAAATGACAGGGGCGGCGGGCGAAGATAGAAGATAGAAGATAGAAGTTAGAAGTTAGACAGTCAGACCTCAGACGGTCAGACTTCGGACACGCTGCCCACTCTACTGTCATTTCGAGCGGGGCTGCATGTCGGTTTTGGCGGCAAATGGTCTGTGTCCTATTGATGCTCTGAGTCGAGAAATCTCCCGCCACAATGCAGCTTGTCCCATTTCGGAGTGAGATTTCTCCACTCCACTTCGTTCCGGTCGAAATGACAGAGACGGCGGGCTGCCGACGGTCATTCACTCCAAATACGGGCATTCAAAAAAGCGTGGAAACGAAGCTCCACGCTTTTTTGATGTCCCTATTTCTTCTCGCCGAAGAGGCGGAGGAGGTAAATGAAGATGTTAATGAAATCCAGGTACAGGGTGAGGGCGCCCATGATGGCTATCTTCTGTCCTTCGTCGGTGGCCCGGGAATGATAGGTGAGGGCCAGGCGTTTGATGGACTGGGTGTCATAAATGGTGAGGCCCGTGAAAATCATGATGCCGGCGTAGGAAATAAGCATCTGCAGCAGGGTGCTGTCGAAGAAGAAACCCACGACCGTGGCCAGGATGATGCCGAAAAGTCCCATGAGGCACATATTTCCCAGCTTCGACAAATCCGCCTTCGTCACATAGCCGTACACCGACATGATGCCGAAGGTGCCGGCGGTCATGAAGAACACGCCGCCGATGGAAGAAAGGGTGTAGGTCAAAAATACCGCCGACAGGGTAATGCCGTTCAGCACCGAATACACCAGAAACATGACCGCCGCCGTTTTCAGAGACATTTTCCCCATGGCAGAGGACAGACGCCATACCAGGGCAAAGGTGGCCACGATGAGCACCAGGGTGCCGGTGCGGCCTCCCATGAAAAGCCCCCGGAGCAGGGCATTATCCGCCACGAACCATGCGCTGAATCCCGTCACCACCAGGGCGATGGCCATCCAGGCATACACATCCTTCATGAGACCGGGCATATTGATGGAAATACTTTTCTCCCGTTCCGCTGTCAATTCGTCATACATAGAAAGACTCCTTTCTGAATGAAATATCTTATATCGATTTATTTGAGAAAAGAAGCGGCCTTCGCAAAGAATGCCGCCCTTTTATGGCCTTTTATATTTATATTGTAACACAGCCTGTACAGTGTCACATCATCTGTACATCCTTATACAGGGGAGATTTCACCCACTGCCCGTGGATATCCACAAGCCCCCAGAGTCCGTGGGATTTCACCGGTGCCAGGCCATGTCGGAAAGGCCGCGCCGCCTCTCCTTCCGGAAGGGTGAACAGAATCTTTCCTTCCCGGTCCAGGGCATGGATTTTCTTTCCCTCTTCCAGCCAGGCCAGCCCCTCTTCCGAATAGAGCTGCATGACGGCGCCGGAGGGAAGCTCACGAATGACGCCGCTTTCTCCGGAAAGCACCGTTTTACCGCCCATTTCATAAAGCACGCGGTCTTTCCCGAGGAATGTAATCCGGTCATACAGGAAATCCATGACCTGCCTGCCGTCCTCCAGACGGAAGGCACCCATCTTTCCTTTTTCCTTATCCCTCAGAGTCACCAGCCCTTCCTCTTCATAGAGCATGCCGCCGGAAAGGTCATAGCGCCCCGGCGGGATGATGTACTCTCCCTTCCGGTTCACGAAGCCCAGAAGGCCGTGGTCCTTCACGAAGGTGCCCCATTCTGTCATGGGATATACCTCGTCGGAGCGGCTGTCCACCACGATACGTCCCTGCCGGTCCAGATAGCCCCGCTTCACGCCGTCATAGGAAAGAAGAAGCATTTCATCGCCTCCGCCGCTGCCGCCAAGGCCCCCAAGCACGGCCCCTGCCAGGGTGCCCCAGTTGAAACGGTTCACCTTCTGCCGGTACTCCGCCAAATCATCCTCATAGGGTCCCACGCTGTCAAATTCCGCCGTAAAAAGAAGTTTCCCCGACCCGTCGATGCCGCCCTTCCGTCCGTCGGAAAGCTGCACAAAAGCAATGCCCTCGCTGAAAGGCGCCAGCACCTCCCTATACAGCGGCGCCGTCACCCGATTTCCACGATCATCAAGGATGCTGTATTTCCCCTTTTCCCTGTAAAAAGAAGGGCCCTCATCTCTATCCGGAAACGCCACGCGGCCATCTGCGGTGATATAGGAAATCTTCTTTCCCTTCTTCACCTGAAACAGCCCATTTCCTTCATAGGACATGGAATCCCAGAAAGCAGGAACGATTTCATGTCCCTCCCGATCCAGGAGCCCCCAGCCCTTTTTATCCCGAAACGCAGCGGTGACACCGTAGTCATAACCATCACTTTCCCCCCTGCGCCGGTGAACATCGCCGGGAAGGCCGTTCTTTGCCAGGTAGGGATACAGCAGGCCTCCCGCCGCCGGCGAAGAAGGCAGGTTCACCGATATATCAAAATGGGTGGTCTTTTTCGATGATTTTTCTTTCGTCTCCACCCTGCCTGTCTCCATAGTGGAAACAGAGCCCTCCCGATGGATATGGGTATAAGAAAAAGCCGGTTCCTCTCCCCGGGCAGGAGAAAATGCAGCCGGCAGAAGCAGGAGGGATGTGATAAGCAGAATCTTTCCGGTTCTGTAGTTCATAGAGCGTCCTTTCTATTTAGTGCATGCTGAATAACTATTTATGATAGAATATATTAGATAACTACTGAGATTTAACATGTAATATTGTATAATATATGCATAGTTAATTTTAGCATCCCCAGATTTTCTTTGCACATAGGAGCTCTATTCATGTATAAACTCACTCCCCAGTACCAGCAAATTTCTATTTTTGACTTCAATCAGCCGGATGGGCTCCAGCTTTCCTCCGACAATAGATGGGTTCAGCTGGCGGATTCCCTTGAGTGGAACAAGTATGAAGAACGCTATGCTGAACAGTTCCCTTCTAAAACAGGACGTCCAGGAATTCCTTTTCGTATTGCCTTTGGCGCATATATTATCCAGAAGGCAACCGGAGCTTCCGACAGGAAATTATGTGAGCTCATTGCAGAAAATTCATATTATCAGTATTTCCTTGGGCTCCCATCTTTTCAGCCTGAATGCCCGTTCACCTACTCTGCTATGGTGTATTTTAGAAAGAGATTCACGCCTGAGTTCCTTATGGAAGTCAATGAAATGATTCTGGCAGCGTCTGATGTAACGCCGGAACACAGGGAGGATAAGTTGGAGGTGCCTGATGGCACTGCTCTCCCCGACAATATGGGGACCTTGATTCTGAATGCGACCTGTTCTCCTTCGAATATCCGGTATCCTCAGGATTTCTCGCTTCTCAATGAAGCCAGGGAGCATCTGGAGGGGATGATTGACTATTTCAATGATACCTACCATCCCTGGGCTAAGCCAAGGACTTACCGGGAAATCGCAAGAAAGGACTATCTGAAGCTGGCAAAGTCCAAGAGAAGATCTGCAAAAGCTGTCAGAATGCAGATTCGGCGGGAGTTATTCAATCTTGCCCGTGATATGCGCTATATTGAACAGTACCTTGCGGCAGGCTATGAGCTTCCGGACAAGTATCGGCAGTTGTACCAGACCATTCAGAAGCTGTATGAGCAGCAGAAGTACATGTATGACCACAAGACACATCGAATCGAGCATAGGATTGTCAGCCTGCGTCAGCCCCATCTGAGGCCCATTGTACGCGGCAAGGTCAAGGCACCGGTAGAAATTGGCGCCAAGTACGATGTGAGCATTGATGAAAAGGGACATGCCCGGATGGAAAAGCTGTCGTTCGACCCTTACAATGAAGGCGGCAATCTGACTGATGCAGTGGAACGGTATAAAACCCGTACCGGCCATTATCCTACGAAGGTGCTGGTCGATCAGATTTATCGCACTCGCACAAACCGAGAGTTCTGCAAGCAGCGTGGAATTCGCATGTCCGGGCCTCGCTTAGGGCGTCCGCCAAAAGAGAAACAGAAGCCAACAAAGGAAGAATACCCGGACAATGTCGATAGAATCGAGGTTGAGCGCTTCTTCAGCTTAGATAAGCACTGCTATGGTGCCGGTCTTATCATGACTAAACTGCCGGAGACGACGTTGTCTTCTATCGCCATGTCTGTTCTTGTGGGGAATCTGTTCAGAATCCCCACGGGGTCTCTTTTTTTGCTCTATTTTGTGGATTCAGGGGCAGAATCAGAGTCTCAGCACTATATGGAGTTAGCAGACTGAGGTTCCAAGGCATTCTCAAGGTCAAAAATGCCTTCTTAGGGGTGAATTTTCACATTTTGAGGGTGTTTTAGGTTATTTTTGCAAAGGGTGGTTTTTTAACAGCCACTAAGTATAGCACGGGTTGTTGTGCCCCCGCTTGCGGGGGAAAGGTGGTGGCGCCAGCCACCAAAGGAGGGCGCCGCCGTAAGGCGGCATTTATATTGGCGCTGCAAGGCGCCGTACCTCCCCAATCGGTCAGCCGGCTAAAAGGAAGGCCTCTTATTGGGCAGGCTAGAGGCCAACTTCGGCTGACTTGCGTATCCCATGCGGGATACGCACAGAGCGATACTACATAACTCCCGAGGGCGGAGCCCGGAGAACCGGTCCGGAAGGCGGAGCCGATCCCGGACAGAACCCTTGGCGCCCAGGGCCGAAGGCCCGGCGGCGCCATCAACCCTCGCGGCGAAGCCGCGTCAACCTTCGGGAATACCGCCAAGCGCCGATTCCCCCTCAAAAGCCCATGGCATCAAGTATCGCACACAGCAAAAAGCACCAATCTTCCGACTGGTGCTTTTTTATTATTCCTGTCCATGCAGGGCTTCATGGCCGCCATCGCCATGTACTCCGTGATGTTCGTCCTCCTCTCCCTCTGCAAATTTAAAGAACTGCACATAGGCCTCAATGTATTCCCGGCCCGCCTCAAGGTTATTTACGTCGAAATCCTTGAGGGCCATGACCCGCTGGAAACGGCGCTCCAGCTCCGGCTGCTTATCCTTATCCACCAGATGTTCCAGGGGCTTCAGATTTCCTTCTTCAATGCTCCTGTCCGCCGCCTTCACCCTCTCATCAATCGGCGTTCCATGGGGCTTCACCCCTTCAAAGGGCGCCCCCTCTCCGGCCCGGTGGTCCCGGAGGAGGATTTCAAAGAAATACTGCTCCGCCAGATTTCTGGTATCTGCATTGATATCCATCACCTTCATGCTCAGATTAAATGCCCGGGTCACTTCCCCCTCATACCGGGGCTGCACCCACTTCAGCGCATAATTCACATTATCCGTTTTCATGGCCTTCAGGGCATCCTTCACCGTCGGCCCGTCCATGGTATCGCAGTGGGCCTCCGCCGCCACCGGCGCCAGCAGCAGCATTCCCACCGCCAGCCCAAGGGCCGCTTTCCTCGCCAGACCTTTTATCGCTGTCATTTCCATAATTGTGTTAATCATAATTATCGTCCTTTCCTGTTTATACGAGCATTGATTGATGAAATTTGAAATTTATTTGTAGATTCTCACCATGGAGAACTTGAACTTCGTCACCGCCTGCAGATGGTGAAGGGTGCCTTCCTTCAGATAGAGGAAATCTCCCTTCTTCACGTTGAGGTCTTTTCCTCCCACATGAAGCACCGCTTCCCCTTCCAGGGCCTGGAAAATGAGGTCCGACGGCGCTTTGTGGTCCGGAATCAGCACTCCCTTATCCACTGCCATGAGCACGTGCTCCGCCTTGTCATTGCTGTCAATCACCAGCGGATGGAAAGCACCGTCCTGATAATCCACCTTATCTGCCAGATTGAAAATTTCGTTTTCCTGAATTGTGTTAATCATAGTAATCATCCTTTCCTATTTCACTGAAGCTCTGTAAGCTCGGATTTCTTTATCTGTAAATAGTATAAAGAAACGGGGCATCTAAAACATTGATACATATCAAGAAATGTAAATATTTCTTTTTTTCATGTATAATAGAAGAAAAGAAATAAGAAAGGATATCCTATGAAAGAACATCACTGCACATCCATCGTCCCCCTTTTCAACCACCTTTCCGAAGAGGAACAGGACGAAATCGAAAGCCTCGTCATTCACCGCCACTTCAACAAAGGCGAAACCGTCTGGCAGCCGGGAGACGACCCCCTCCTCATCATCGTGGCATCGGGCTCTATGAAAGTCTACATGATTGCAGGAAACGGGAGGGAACAGCTCCTCCGCCTCCTCACCCCCGGCAGCTACGAAGGCGCCAACGCCCTCCTAGGCGCCAGGGCCCAGGACCTCTTCATCGACACTTTGGAAGCCACCGACGCCTGCCTCCTCCGGAAAAGCGACTTCACCGCCCTCCTTGAGAAAACCCCAAAGCTGGCCCTGAAACTTCTGGAAATCAACGCCCAGCGCATGGCGGACACAGAAAACCAGACCCGCTTCCTCATGATGGAAAGAGTAGAAACCAGACTTTCCGCCTACCTTCTGAGCCTCTACCTCCTAAGCGGCGGCGCGGCGGACCTGGAAATCCCCATAAAAATGAAAGACCTCTCCGCCTATCTGGGCACCACCCCCGAAACCCTCTCCCGTAAACTCCACCTGCTGGAAGAAACGAACCTCATCAGCCGGAAAGGGAAGAAAATCCATATTGCAGATAGGGACGGGCTGAAGCAGATGGCGGAGGGGTAACGTTTAGAGGGTTCAGAGAGAGCAGAAGGTTCTTAAGATTGATGGGCCCTTTGGGCCCAAAGGTTCTTAGGTTTGACGGGCCTTTGGCCCGAAGGTTGTGGTGGCGCCATTGGAGCCGCACTGCGGCTCAGGTTCAGAGGGTTGTGGATAGCCGCTTCGCGGCTATGTTTATAAAGACAGCGTTACGGGATTCCCTTCCCACCCTACGCGTCATTCTGAACGAAGTGAAGAATCTCGGTGCAGGCAGCCTATGAGGCAAATGCCGGTAAATACCAGTCGGCGGCGGTGGTGGGCGGCCTATAAATGATGTAGGCCGCCTCTTATGATTAAACCAAACAACCGCGTCTTTGGCGCGAAGGGAAAACAAGCAAACCGGGCTTCGCCCGTGGAAATGCACCTTTTCTGCCTACGGCACCTCCCCCGGAGGGGAAGGTCAGCTCTCCGCTTCCTTGTAGAGTCATGTGGCACAATGCTGAGTACCCATAGTCCCACCAGCGAAGCTGGGGGGAAGGTGGTGGCGTCAGCCACAAAAGGGGGCCGCCGCCGACAGGCGGCATACAAAATGGCGCCGCAAGGCACCGTACCTCCCCAATCGGTCAGCCGACTAAAAGGAAGGCCTCTTATTGGGCAGGCTAGAGGCCAACTTCGGCTGACTTGCG
>OWIS01000298.1_pt1 | contig 19537 bp, 14 predicted proteins | sample 1732611 | NCBI WGS metagenome assembly OWIS01 (sample SAMN05065734, study PRJEB22554) | human gut metagenome | biome: ENVO:2100002; feature: ENVO:00000062; material: ENVO:00002003 | host: Homo sapiens | place: USA
GTGAAAAGGCAAAAAATAAAAAGGGGTGCGTCACAGACTTATGACACACCCTCCATCTGTTTATCACTTGTAGCCTATTGGATAGTAATCCAGATACTTTCGCCTCGGTCGCGAGCCGCAATCATGGCGTTGATGAGTCGTTGCAGCCAGATACGGGAGTTCACCACCATACCCTCGAGCTTATTCTCCCCTACGAGGATGCAGCCTTGCGTGTCGTCAGGATAATTGCCTGCATGAATGCGGATGCCCTCGAAATTCGGCACGCCCAGCAGCAATGGCAGCCAACGCTTGAATCTTGGCGAATACGATATGACCACGGGATATGATCCCTCAGGAATGGCCGTATGACCAGGTATCTTACGAGCCTTCACGCCGCTCTTGCGGCTATAGCGGGCATCCACTTCCTCTGGCTTTAGCTTGATACCCAACAGATTGCGCCATGTAGGCTCCATGGTATCGCAGAGATATCTATCCTTGGACAGCAGCTGGCTGTCAAAGGTATGAACCAATTTACTCTTGTCGTCTATCTTCTTACCAGGCAGCGAGTTACGAATTACGCTTGCATCGGTCAGCAGATAGAGTCTGCCTATGGTATAAGTTCCTTTTTTAGCTATACGCTTTAATACTATTTCCATTTGTTTGAATGTTATGTGTTAAACTATTTTACGTTAAAACCTCTCAGATCGAGTCCGTCGGAACGGAATAATAGCTTCTTAAAACTGAATAACTGAATACTGAATACCTTTCCGCCCTGCTTTCCGTCAGCTCCGTCGGCATTTGCTCCCTTCGGAGGAATTTTCTCGATGTAATGGCGGTTCACCCAGTTTCTCAGCATCATCGCCGTGCCTTTCTTGCCGAAGTCGTTCTGCAGGCGCACCATCTCAGCCTGCGTGTAGGTGAAGTTGTCAGGCAATTGCTGCAGTAGGTTGGCTGGTCCACGCTTGCTCGATTTCTCTCCTACCTCATTAGCCTTGGCTATGCCTGCGCCAAAGAAAATCATCTTGCACCACAGGTCGTAGCTCTCGCTCCATCTGATGAACTCTTCTATTTCGGGTTCCCATTTGCAGCCGTTTGCCACGTATAGCACGCAAGCCTTGAGGAAGGCTATTACGTTGCCACGGAAGGAAAGATTCTCGAACACCCTGTTTTGCGACATGCGCGAAAAGTCAGCGTTCTCTTCCTTCAGCTTTTCTGCCAGGGCGAAAGCCTCAGCGCAGTCTATCATACCCGACGCCTTGCACAGATTCTCTATGTACGGTTTGAGTGCTTCTCTGAAGGCATCGTCATATTCGCCGTATACAGGCATTTCGGCACCGATTTCCCGCTCTGGGATGGTACAGAAGTTGATGCGGCTGATAGGTCCGTCGGTGAGCACCTTCGAGAAATATCGCTGCCCCAGCTGGACCGTGGTCGATGCATTCCAGTTGAACCGGATGGTGATGCGCTCGGTGACGCTCGATGTGCCCACGCGCGTCTGACCATATTGGTTGCCCGGGTCGAAGGCAAGGCACATAATCTTGAACTGCTGGTTGCCCTGTCCCTTGAGGGCATCGAACTGGTCTATCTCGTTGAGCGATGTATAGAGGAAATGCTCCTGAGCCTCAGCCGTGCGCATGACGAATGCCGGGTTGGTCATATCAGCGTCAATCTCCTGGATGATGAGGTTTTCCGGGCGCTTGCGCTTGTCCTTGTTGGCTCCCTTTCGTGTCACCTCCTCTTTCCATTCCTTCTCCCTGTTGAGGTTCTCACGGTCTCGCTTTCTGATGTCCTCCATAATCATGTTGATAGGCATCTGCACACAGTTCTTGCCTGCGCCCGTGCCCGCCAGCAGACAGCACATCAGGGTAGCCTCGTGCTCCACGTTGTCGATATACTTGAAGGTGGTCTTGCAGAGGTGCGTGGCAAGTGGCGGGAAGATGGCGTGTGCCACGGCAGGCTTGTAGATGTCCGGGGTCTTTGATAGCAGCAGCTCCACGAGTTTCGGGAGATTTTCGGGCATCGGAGGCGGAGCGATTTTATCATCTTCCGCATTGGAATCCGTGCCGCCTTCGGAACCCATGGAACTTGCGGATTGGAATGCCACGGCATTCTTCTGAGAGGACTTCTCCGCCTGGGCATTGATGCGGATCACGGCTTGCGACATCGGCTTCGAACTGTCACCATATTTCGCATAGAAGTCGTGGATGAGCTGCTGACAGTCACGCTCCTGCGAGAAGGCAGGCATCTTCTGCGCCACCACCGCCTTCAGTTCGTCTTCGGGCATCACTCTCGATGCGCCTGCGCTCATAATCGCCAGTAGCGATGAGTGACGGGAGCCTTGGGAGTTGATATCTACGTCCTTCAGACCAGCCGCATTGCGGAAGAGGTCGAAGGCTGCGAGGTTCTTGCCGGTTGCCACTGCGACAGCATCCTGAGGAGTTCCTGCAGGGCTGAGATGAGCAGCATGAGCAGCATTGCTATCACAAGATTGGGCAGGCTGAATAGTAGAGCCAGAAGAAACAGCGTGATGGCTGTCAGAGCCCGAAAGTCGATTGTCTTGAACATTTTGTTGAGTTTTGAATGTTGAGTTTTGAATGTTGAACGGTTGGGGCTGGGTGCCTTGCTGGATTCTTCCGTCGATGGTGAGCCCACGGTCCAGGTAGGCTTGTCTGCGCTTCTCCAGCTCTTCCTGTGGCAGCACCTCGTACCAATGGGGCGAGCGATATATTTCCGACTCCTTGTCGGTGATGAAGAGCATGCGCTCGGGCGTGATGCAGCTCTCGTCGTAGGGCACGCCCAGTGCCTCGCAATAGGCTCGCTGCGTCTCCTCGATCGTCATCCCCACGGGCATACGGATGTCGATGTGCAGCTTCTTGCGGGCAGAGTACTCCAGGTGCAGCAGGGCACCCTTCCAGATGGTATTGCTGCAGTTCAGCTCACGTGCCTTCTCTATCGCCTTGTCCACATATTTCTTATCGTCCACGTCGATGGTGGTCTGAAAGAGGAAGCTTTCGGGCACGGCGTTCTTCTGCGAGCGTCTGTTGTCTCGGAACTGGTAGTAGTGAGCGCAGCGGAAAGGCAGCTGCTTCTTCAGTTCATCGTTACCCCCACGGATGGCAGCTACCAGTTCTGCCATCCAGGGATAAGCGATGGTCTTGTCGTAGACCGAGAGTGGCTGGGAGCTTACGCTCCCCTTATTGCCATTCTTGTACGGATTATATGCTATAATATGTTCCATTGTTTTTTTGAATGTTAAGTGTTAAATTATACATTATACATTAAACATTATTCATTATCAATTACCCCTTGATGTCTGCATTCTTGAATCCGGTAATCAGCTCCTTGTGCTCTACCTTGAGGTAGCGCAGCATGTCCTGCTTGTCCAGGTCTCGGCTGAAGGTATAGTTCACCTGCACCATGCGCTTGGTGGTGCGCACCACGGCATGCTTGGTCTTGAAGATTTCCTCGAAGATCTTCTCGCCAGTATGCTCGTATGGCTTGAAGTCGAACTCGTCGCCTCCCCTCTCGCCAGAGCAAAACATTCTGCCCGGTATCACCTTAGGCTGTTCGCAGATAACTTCGGTATCGTTCCATGGCGCCTTGCGGAAGGCGATGGTACCGTTTTCTTCACTGATGATGGCTCCGTCCACCTTCTGGGCGTTGAAGAGTTGCTTCTTTGCTGCTTGTTTCATAATTGTAATCACTTGTTTAAAAGATTAATAATGTTAGTTGATTCGCATACCGTTGATATACAGGCCGTCTGTAGCATATCGGATGTCCATCGGCTTTCCCAGAGGGTTACAATAGGCTTCTTTCAATATCATACTTCTCCAGGCTAATTTACAATTTCGTTTCACCTTGTCAGCATTGGAAAAGAATTCACCAAAAAACAAACGAGGTTTAATATCCTTCGGTACCTTTTTGTTTAGCTCTTCCACACACACATTTCGACCACTTTCCCCTCCGTGTCGGCTAATACCGTGAACAATTTATCTCTGCCGATATCGGTGATGGCAACCAAGTCTTCGATGCAAAAGAACAACCCTTCGTCGTTGCGCACCACTCTCAATCCGCCATACTGCGGATGATAAAACACATAAGCATTTTCTATCATGTTAATATGTAATATTTATGGGTTGGACTGCGAGATATTCGCCAAATTTCAGTTTCAGGAACGGTACCGGATTCCTATAAACAAAAAACGCCCGCAACCAGACTTTACTTGTCTGATTACGGGTGCAAAGATAGGGTAAATACGTCCATGGGACATTTAGGATAAATAGGATTAATATTTGTCCCATAAAAAAAAATCATCTATGGGCAAAGAAATCAGCCACTTTATCATCCATTTCCTGATTTTTTATGTCCTCACAATGATTGAAGACATTGTTGAACGATTTTATCGTAACTTCTCTTCGGATATGGCAATCATCGGTAAGAAATCGATAAATGGCATTGGCACTGACGATATGCTGCGGTGCCAGGATGCCCTTTCTTCTCCAATATCTGATAAACGCAAATATTGCGATATTCAACGGTGAGGACTTGCTTGCACTGGTACTCATAGTATCCAGACCATTTAGGGTGAGAAATTCTATTAATGAAGAGGCTTGCTCGGCGGTCGCCTCTTCATCTTTTAAAGAAGATGCTTCGTCAGTCACAAAAAGGTAATCTCTTTTTCGGCCGATTCTGGCACCATTTTTCAATGGTTTTTTATTCCTTTGCTCTAGGTATTCATTATAGCCATCCAGAGTGTCGATATAGGCATCAAGCCTAGGAAGCTCAGCTTCAACCAAATGATTGTCTTTTCTGTTAAAGGTCTCCAAGAAGCGACGAACTACGAGCGCATCATGATAATCTCTTTCTTCCAAGGCAACATCTACTAGTAAGTGCATGTGTCCGCTAATATCCACAGAAGAGGGCACCTCGAATTGTAAGTCCTCATGGCAGAACATTCCTTCATCTTCAATTTCATTGGAATACTGCATAGAGACCAAAAGTTTAAAATCTTCTTCATCCAGGTCTTTCATTTGACGAATTATCTCCATGCTCGGTTCAACTTCTCTCCGAAGATTATCTTTCTCTAAATCTCTCGCTTTTACAATGATTTCTTTAAATCTTTTCCTTAACTCTTCTTCCGACTCACTAGAGCATAAAGCAGTGAAGAACTCAAAGTTTATTCTATCATTATTCTCCATAATTGTAAAATCAGTAAGCCCCTGTTGACTGGAGCTAACTCTCTGCAAAGGGGCATATATTTATACGTTATCTTATTCTGAGTAAAACGACAAATGATACAAAAGACCACCATGCTGATAATATTTTGACTGTGAATATGCATGTAAACTTAGTACACACATCAACATAAATAAAAGTACCTTTTTCATATCTTCTTCCGTTTTATTTTATAATATAGTTTTCTACTTTCAATATTTCTCCCAAGCTAAATTCAACGTTCCATTGAGCCATATTGCCCTTCACGTTCTCGGCCTTGAGATTGATTCTACGAATGGCTATGAGTACTGTAGCCTTGCCATTTACCAGTTTGAGATAGCGATATTCTCTTAATGCGTATGGAAATTTTCCAGCATTATAGTCGTTCAGATAGTAGCGCTCGCCTTCTTTCACATTCTGCTTGTTGTAGAGCGGGACGCCTTGAGCATTCACTGCCAGATAGCGAGGGGCAGTACTCTCCGTGATAGGGCGAACTAAGGATACTGCTTCTTCCACCACGATGTGATAGAACTCTTCTTGCTTCACTTGCAAATAGAGCGTATTATCCTCGGTAGCGATAGTCAACTCCTTTTGGGCAGAATCAGAGATTTTACTCATTCTGCCTGCGATGTCGATACTCACTTCTGCTCCATTAAAGGACAGTTTAGGCAACTTACCAACTATCTCCATGGTCTTCACACTCACGTTGACGATGGAACATACCAAGTCGAAGATATAGCTAGGATTCTCATGTTCTCTCGACCAGTCGTTAGGATCATTCTTGATGCCGCTTTTTTTGTCGATAGTAATGGCGTAACGCTCCATCAACCATTCGATAGCCGACTTGCCATTCACGATATAATCGTATGCCTCGGCAGGGATGTGGCGGATGGTTATATAGTCGTTGTAGATGATGGTATCCTTCTGGCCTTTCTTAGGGAACTTCATCTTCGGATTCACCGCATAATGCTCGTATGCATCCATGTCGTGATAGGTATCTTCTATCTCCAAGCCTTCGTAGGCTGGTACATTCTCGTAGTTGAGATGCAACTTGTCGAGTGCCTTACCTGCCTGATAGAAATCATTGAAAGCATCCACGTCCTCGATGATTGGGATACGTGGAAGGCTCTTCTTCAGGTCTGCCTCAAAAGTACTGCGATACTCTGGCGAGTGCAAGAAGCCGTAGATATAATAGAATATCATTTCCTTGTCGATGCTATTGATTTTCAAGCGACTGCGTACCTCATTCAATATCCAGTTACTGATGCCGTCATGACGAATGTACTCAGACGTCGGATTTTCATCAAAGAGTGAAAGCTGACGCGTCTTTGACTCTTCGTACCAGTAAAGAGGAAAACACTGAGCTGTTTGATTACAGTGTAGATCAGGAATGCTATTCGTTATAATACATCCAAACTCCTTATTGTCTCCCACACTTGGGGTACATATCACCACATTCTTTGCATCAGATGTAGGGAACATGTTAAACACGGGACCGACATCATTTAGAACCTCTTTATCAAAATAGAGGTTTTGTTTAACAAATGGACGATAAAGTCCAATAGTTGCAAAGTCTTTACAGAACTCATGTTTCTTGTTTTTTTGGATATCATTACGATAAGCTCGACTCCAACTAATCTTTGTCGGATCAGTATCTATAAATTCCTCAACTTTAATATTTGGTGTTTTCTTTTTTGCATCCAAGAAATCATTTCTTTGTTCGTTGAAAAAATCATCAGACTTTCTCATATTTTCCAACATGATAATTTTAGAGTAATTGTATGCCCAAACATCACGAGAAGTACCTATACCTCGTGCATATATAGGTGAGAAGAATGTTTGTTTATTCTTCTTATCATCTTTGTCACCTATTTTTATAAAATTCTCAAACGAACCATCACGTTGATTTAGCCAATCCCCCTTCTCGTTCGGGTGAATTACCTGCCATTTCAAGGCCTTACTATCTACGCTTTTGAATTTCCTAACAAGAGCCAACTTTTTGTCTTTTGTTAAGTAATCGCCAATATCATGATAATAAATGGTAGCCTTAGTATCTAGCGATTGATTAGACTTCTTTACCAAGATAGTTATTGAAATCGGAGTACGAGAGCCATCATCAAAAATACCTCCACCTTCTTTTCTCCTTATCTCGCCAGAGATACGGGCATTACCACGAAGATTCAGTACATAAATCTTCGAAAACTCTTTTCCTAGACACTTTCTAAATCCTTCTTGGGCACTTCCATCCAGCCAAGAGCCATTACTGATAAATCCTATGATACCTCCCTCATTATTCTGCGCCAGTTTGTCTGATGCCCACCTAAAAGCCTTTAAATAGGTGTCATATGTGCTATTTTTATTTGTAGAGCTGGTATGTTTAGCATAAGTCTCTGCTATTCTAGCATCCAAATGCTCATACTTTTGATTCTGCGCATTATCGTTAGCAGACTTCTGACCCACTGAATACGGTGGATTACCAATAATCACCTGTATAGGCAATCTTTTCAGTTTATCCACGTTTGCAGAGTTTTCCGGGAACCAAGAATTGTCTATCTTACCCTCCTCATGCTCAGATATCTGGAAGGTATCAGTCAGACAGATACCATCGTAAGAAAGATACTTCTCACAATTCACCAATTCATGGAATACACTCTCGATGTTGACATCCGCTATATAGTATGCCAACAATACGATTTCGTTGCAGAAAATCTCCTGTCTGTATTTGCGCTCCAAGTCCTCAGACTTGATGAGTCCGCTCTGTAGCAGACGAGTAATAAACGTACCTGTGCCCACAAATGGGTCGAAGATATTCACGTTTTTATCTGACAAGGTACAACCAAAGTCGGATTTCAATATGTCGTTCACCGAACGAATGATGAAGTCCACACACTCCACTGGCGTATAGACAATACCTAGCTTCGCCACGGTCTTCGGGAAAGCACCTTTGAAGAACTTTTCGTAGAGTGTCTTGATGATACTCTGCTTACCTTCCAAGTTATCAATGTCACCCACATTTTTGCGTACATCCGCATAGAAGTTGGCAAGAGCCTCAGTGTCTCTATCCAGCTCTTCTTTCTCCAAAAGGTCAAGCATTTTTTGCATAGAGCGACTTACCGCATTGTTCTCCACAAAACGGTATTTCTCAAACAAAGCATCAAAAACAGGGCGAGTAATCATGTGCTGAGCAATCATCTCGATAGCTTGTTCCTCATCCACGCTAGGATTGATATTCTGCTGCAAACCCTTCAAGAATGCATCAAACTCCTTGGCTGCCTTGCCGCTCTTTATCAACTCGTTGATACGATAGATGAATTTCTGCGCAATATCGCCAACCTTCTTCGCCCAGTTTTCCCAATAAAGGCGGTCGCCCACCTTCTCAACCAACTTGGCATAGATACCATCTTGTAAAGGTCCAAACTTTATTTCCAACTGCTTGGCAATATCTTCCTGAGTGAGCTGTGTGTTAACGTTCTCGCCATCGGCATCGTGACCGCTCACGCCTCCGTCATTGCGCATGGCAAAGGTATGACCAGGGATGGTGCCTATCACCACCTTGGAAGGTTTGTGCTTATTAAGATTTATCTTGTTGACTGTGGCGTTGAACTCGTCATCATGCGCACGGAGGGCATTCAGAATATCCCAAACCACGTTGAAGCGGTGGCTTTCCTTGCCCAAAATATCATCAGGAGTAGCTCCTGGAGGAAGGACAACAGGAACGATGATGTAACCAAATTTCTTGCCATGGAAGCTACGCATCACACGACCTACACTCTGAACCACATCCACTTGGCTATCTCTAGCAGAGGCAAATATCACGGCATCCAGCGCAGGTACATCCACACCCTCCGAAAGGCAGCGCACATTGGAGAGGATACGACATTTATTATCATCCCCAGTCTCTTCCTTCAACCATTCTAGTTTGTCGGCACGCAATTGAGCGTTCATAGTACCGTCAATATGCTGAACCTCGACATCTACCACTTGCTGTTTTTCCTCTTCTTGCACATCGTTTTTGTAAAGCTTTGCTATCTTAGGAAATTCCTCAGCAAACTCGGTTGAACAGATGCCACCTGTGCTACGCTTTCCACGATTGATGGAAGAGCAGAACACTACAGCACGATGCATCTTTGATGGATCTTCCTGAATAGTAGCCCCATTATCGCCCTTGATGCGCTTGGAAAGTCCGTTGACACAGCCAACCAGCTTGGTATAATCATCCGCATTCAGCTCCGTATCCTTCTTGATGCCAGCCTTCAAGTCCTCGGACAACTCATCCTCGGACACAGTCAGCACAAGCACCTTGTAATCGGTCAACAAGCCAAGGCTCACCGCCTTGCCAAATCCGATGCGGTAAAACTCCTTGCCATAAATACTCTCATCGTCCATGCTCCAAAGAATAAAATCCTTCTCCTCGGCATTTTTCTTCACGCTGTCCTTATAATAGCGAGGCGTGGCAGTCATATAGAGGCGTTTGGCTCCCTGTATGAAATCATTATCATGTATTTTCGTAAAGTGACTTTCACTTTTATTCTTCGATTTAGCGCCTGTTGTTCGGTGCGCCTCGTCGCATACGATATAATCGAACTTACCAAACTTGCCGTCCGTCTCATGTAATAGCATTGCTTGCGCTTTGGACACGACATCTATGCTCTGATAAGTAGAGAACACAACGATAAAATCGCCTTTGTCTTGATAAAATTTCAGCTGTTTGACGATGGTATCAACATTTGTAGATGCAGGGAAAGACATATCCAGCAGATTATTCTCATCATCATCGGCATATTGCGAGGCACTGGCATCAGAACAGATACAAACAGGCTTCAACTTATATTGCGAATCCTCTGTCCAGCTTTTGAGACCTTGGCTCAACAAGGCGATGCTTGGCACCATATACAGCACCAAGCCCTTACCCTTCGTCTCGTTCTCCACGATTTTGAGAGAGGTATATGTTTTACCAGTACCACACGCCATAATCATCTTGCCTCTGTCATTATTTTCGAAGTATTCGTGAGCCTTGGTCAACGCCTCGATTTGGTGTGAGCGCATCGTCTTGCCTGCAAGCAAAGCCTCCTTACCCTGCTTGCCTTCCACTAGTTCCTTCCAATTTACAGAAGAATTTTGAAGCCAATCGGTGTAAATTGGTACAAATTGAATGGCTTGGTGCTTGATGCTTTCTTGCGCATTCTTGCCCCAATGAGAGGTAGTGGATACCCAAAACAACTTATCGAAGCGATTGGTATGCATTTCATCATCTATAAACTGACGATTGGCATTCGCTATGAATGAATCTACCATCTTTTTGCTGATGACAGCATCATCCTGGTAGCACTTACACTGGATAGCCCAGAATTTTCCCTCGTCGGTCTTCGCCACGAGGTCTATTCCTATATCTACTCCACCCATGCTTTCCTTGCCTGGGAATTCTTCCCATAGCCATACTTTGTCTAAGACATTGGCATATTCAGGGACGGTCAAGAACCAACGCTTGATTAATTTTTCAAACTTGGCTCCCTTGTCATGTTCGGTAACAGACTCGTTTCTGAAACGAGCCAATATGTCCTTGAATGTTATATTTTTTGTTGCTGATGTTGTTTGTTCCATATCATGTGATGCACATGATACCCTTCACAATTGAAAAAGAAAATTGCAAAGAGTATCATGTTATTTTAGGGCACAATAATGCCTGTAAATACTCCTTACTTTTCTATATTCATTGTGAGTGTAAACACATTTCCCCCTGGCATATCCTCCAAGGTTATCACCCATTCTATCTCCCCATTCTCTGGGTTGACATCAATAGCATACGCCGTGCCTTCCTTCTGTCCGTCGAAGCGCACGTCGAAGCGCCAGAGACCGTTCTTCAAAATCTGGCCTCTGGTAATCTTGATGGTTGAAATCTTGGAAATATCTATGTCGAGGTGCTTGGCTATCTCCTGATAGCTAAGCACCCATCGGGTCTTATCATTTGAAATGTATTCGTAGGCGATGCCATCCTTGGTGAAGCCGATACCCTCAGAATCGGTAATGGCATAATAACTGGGAGCCTCGCTGTCGGCAGGTGGGCTGACAGTCAGGTCGATATTGGAGCTTACATCATCCTTGTTGCAACTGGCAAGGGCAAGCGTTAAAAATGCGGCTACAAGAGCCAGCTTCCCCGATATGGGGGGGTAAATCTGCTGATAATCATAATGTTATCGTTTTACTATTATTGATATGGCTATATACCACTCCACAAAGTTACGATTTCTTTTGGAAACTGCCAAGGATTTCGGGAGAAAGTTTAGAAAAAAGTTACTCAAGTTTCTCAAGCGGTTTAAGTACGGACTAAAGGGCTAAAAAACTCCTAACCCCTTCAGGGTGTGTAGGACTAAAAGGTTATTCAGTATTCAGTATTCAGTTTTTTTCGCGATAGTTACCCTTTTTATGGTTTTAAATTGTAAGTAATTATTTTATATTATATATTATAATATATAATATACTATCTATACAGAGAGTGGTAACAACAGCGAAAAAAACTGAATACTGAATACTGAACACGTTTCCATATAATCGGGTATTACTTTTGTAATATGCTGATTTATATCTCAAAACATAATTTTTATACCGCAAAAACATAGAGATGCGCCCACCAAACATAGAGCTAATCTTTATAACTAACTTTCAAATCGTAAGTTTGCTGAAAATCGCTCCTTATCGCATGCCTAAATTTGGTGGATACCGGATTTTTTCGTATCTTTGCACCAGCAATCGAAAGAAAGCTTCTCTTGTACCCCAAGTCGGTCTTTACAGACGACACATTTGAGTCTCGATTGGTGTCAGGCGCCGGACATCAATGACGACCCAAATAAGGGCAAGAAACGGGGCTTCTGGGGAATTGAAATATCAACCATCTAAACAACACAAAGTATGATTAATTACTGCATTACCATGCGTTCAGTGAACAGGATGAAGACCGAGAAGTTTGCCAAGCATATCTCCAGCCCCCATTAATATTCATTTCCCTCATTCTTAATCACGCTTGGACCATCGATGAGCTCGGGTTTCGGAGCATTACGGTTTACACCATCATAAGCATTCCTTACATCCCCTATGCTGATGTCTATATCACGATTTACAGGGCGGTCTGGATCATTCAGCGTGTGTGAGAAAAGCCATTGATAGGTTTTCTTCATGTAGAAAACGCGGGCTGGCATTCCATGATTGGCACCTTGCCACCAATCATAAATTAAGCGCGTATCATTTCCTTCACGTTTTAATTTATCTACTACTACTTTGGATTGCTTTACAGGAACGGCTCTGTCGGCTGTACCATGGATAATCCAAAATGGAAGTTTCCCCAAACCGCTTACGTCTTTCAGGGAACAACCGCCACAGAGCGCCATTCCTGCTGCAATACGGTCGGGATAGGTGCCGCAGACATCCATTGTTCCATATCCTCCCAGACTCATGCCTAAAACATAAACACGGGTGGTGTCACAGGAATAATGCTGCTTCACCCAATCAAGCATATCCATCACTTTCTTGGGACTCCAAGCACCTCCAGGGTTTTGAGGCACAAGCGTCAGGGCATCAATATCTCGGCCTTTCACAATGGCATCCAGCGGTCCGTATCTTCTTACTCTTTCAAGGTTGCGACCGCATAGACTGGCACCATGAAGGAAGATAATCACTGGCGTTTGCTCCTGCGTATAGAAATAATCCACTGGTGTATAAACCCAGAAGTTATAGCCTCCAGGTATCTCATTTTTTACTGCCCTAAGAAAATCGTATGCAGATATCTTTAAGACGGAAAGCAATAATATAGTCAAACAAAATATCTTTTTCATGTTGGCGAAATTACAATAAAAAATGCAGAAAACCAAGATTTGTCTTGGATTTCCTGCATTATTTCATATACTTTGCAACAAGTTAATATGCTTTCACAAACTATGAGGTTTGTTCTCAACCAGTTGGAGTCAGACATGATATTTGTACTTCTTGGTGGCCCGCTGCGGTACGGAATGGTCAAAATCAGGTGATAAACCATTTCCTGTAGAAACTCCTCCTCTTGCTGATCCACAATAGCTTGACCATCGCTGCATGATTTTGGAAACGTAATTGACGGTCTCACTTCCACGCATATAGCCACATTTGATGATTGGCAATTTATAATAGGTAGGATCACTGAGCTTGAGAACTGACTCTGCCACATCATCCCAGCGATGCGGATTCTTGCCGTGTTGACGTGTCAGTGCCATCGCATCCCGGATATGCCATGGTCCTGCATTATAGGCTGCAAGTCGGAATTTCAGACGCTCGAATGGGTCGCCTATATCCTGGAACATACGCTCGAATTTCGCCATGCACGTAGCCGAAGCGGAGATGTTGATTTCCGGATTGGTGAGTGAGGAAACGGGGATGCCTAATTCCTTGGCAGTACCAGGCATGATGGCCATCAGTCCGCAATAGCCTGCCCATGATTTTGCATAGGTATCAAAACTTGACTCCGTATAGCATTGGGCTGCCATCAGTCGCCAGTCGATTCGTGCCATAGGGGCATACTTCTTAAACAAATGGTCGTATTTGCTGATGACGCCTCCTGCTGCATTGATCATAGGAGCATATACTTTGTGGATGATAAGTCCTTCTGAAAGTATCCTCTTTTCTTCCTTTTGGACGTTAGCCAAGATATGGGGCGTAAACCAATGGTTTAACGCTTCTTCCAGAGATTTGTTTCCCTTGTTGACTGCCCATTGGACAGAGGCGGTCGTCTGGTCAGAAACTTTCTCTTTCGATGTCTGGTAGGCTCCGCAATAGGCAATATCGTTTCGTTTGCCTTTCTTAAGCGGATAAGCGATTAAATCACCCTTGCCCTTTTTCAGTTTGTTGATCATGTCAAGCGTATCCTTGCAGAGTTCGACTCTTACCGAAACGCCTATGGAACTGGCAAATTTCTCACAGAGCAAGTAGTCCATACCTAAGCCCACTCCCTTATAATCATAATAGGTGGAAGGACCTGACAGGGTCAGCATGATCAGTTCTCCATTGTTTTCTATATCAGCAAGCGAGAAGTTACTGGCAGAGGAACTGGAGTCTGAAGCCTCAGCATCACCTGTCTCTCCATCCTCTATCACCGTTCCCCAAGGCGTATATTCTGTCTTCTTATTTTCCGTTTTGCATGATGCGGTAAAGGACAACAGACAGATGGTGAGTATTGCCGTCTCAAAATAGCTTCCTGTTTTCATCTTATTCTGCCTGTTGCTTGTCGCCAGATTCTGTAGGCACGGATTCCGGTTTCTGTTTTTCTACATGCTGATTGTCATGTTGTTTATCATGCTTCTTGTTGGCATCATGATGACTGCTCTGTTCTTTAGGTGAATCCTTCTTCGCATCAAGCGTTTCATTCAAAGCAGGAGTAGCGTGTGTGCCTTTCTGCTTTTTGGCAGAATCTGCAGTTGTTGACTTGGATGAAGTGCTTACAGAACTGTTGCTTGGCAAGATTGTGCCATTCTGATGGAGGAATCTCGTGTATTTCTTGCATATCTTATTAGAATATGCATTGAAGATATTGTTGGCAAACAGAATATCAGTTATCTTATTATCGCTGACATATTTGCGCATATTCTTGGTGAAATATCGATAATCGACTACATGGATTTCCTCAAAAGAATAGAACAGGTAGCCTGGAAGAGCATTTCCGAAACTATCCTTCAGAATCATGACACGGCGATGATTGTTGACATTGGTTTTCACCCGGGTAATTCGGGTGTCACCGCCCATGAAGGTACAGTAGGCGCCACCATTGCCGTCTTTATACTTATAGAAGAAGATGCCTTTGTATGGTTTGCCTTCGCCTATGACCTCGTAGTTGCGGTTGATTTTATAATCCGTATAATAGGTTTCGTATTTTACGTTCTTTGGAACATAATAGACGAAATCTTCCGGGGCATTCTTCAGGGAAATATCATGAGAATAACCATACATACTTCCTACGTATCCATGTACCACTTTTCTTTCATAACTTGAAAGCGGCTTGAAAGGAACCTTTGCCACTTTAGCGAATTGCTGGGCAGCATAGAAAGCTCCAAGAGGTGCCCAGTGGTGGTCGGTTCTGAGGAAGATGTTTTCTGCCACGTGTTTGCCCAGTGCAGTATAGACATCTACGGCATGAACATCCTTGTCTAAGTGAGCATAGATATTGTTGATGGTTGGGCGTTCCTCATTGGAACATCCCTTAGCCTTATCCGGACAATAGAAATCTACTGCAGTCGGTATGACCATGCAATATACATTTACCTTTGGTCCGAATACCTTCTTGTATTCATTTGCAGACTGGGCATAATCCACACCACCCTTGGAACTGCCGCCATAAGCCATCAAAGCTCTTACTTCTTTTCCTTTACCCACGATGATAATACCACGGTTGGCGATTTTGGCATTCTCTTCTGCCGTAATATTATTCTTGTATTTACCTACGTTTCTTTCTCCCATTTCCAGTTCTTCATCTGTAGGACCCGATGTCTCGGTGGCATCTGCTGATGCATGGAAGGTCACTTTTTCTTCTCCTACAGACATACTGATGAGATCCTTTTCCTGCATACTCATAGACATGAACACATCACGGTAAGGTTCACTATCGCTGAACCAGGAATTGATGCTCTTGGTAAATTCACCCGACTTCAAACTTTCCAGTGAATATTTTGGAAATTTGGCAAGCTCTCTCTTTTCAAGTGCAGAGTATGTGCTCCGAGGAAAAAACAGGAAAACGATGGTGAATCCTAAGAACACCATACTCATGATTGATATGTATATATAATTCTGTTTCATGACTTTAAATGCAATAGTTAAATATCACAATCTATTTATTTCTTCATTTGCGTTATTGGCGTAACATTCGCTCGAAGCCTCTTGCCGTGGATTTTGCATAGGCATGCTGCAAGTTGTTGGCGAAGAGTATATCTGTGATTTGATTGTCATTGACATAGTTGACGATATTCTTTGTGAAATATCTGAAATCTACTACATAAATATCCTCAAATGAACCGAAAAGATATCCTGGCAAGGCATTGCCATAACTATCTTTGATGATCATCAGTTTTCTTCCATTTCTTACGTCTGTCTTGACATGCGTTGTGCGCAAATCGCCACCCATGAAGGTGCAATATGCGCTGCTGCTGCCATCCTTGTATTTGATGAAGAATGGTCCGGTGAATGGGTCTGTAAGACTTGCCACTACCCTATTTTTACCCATGTTGTGTCCGACATAGGTGGTGACATAATTGCTGTCTTTAGGAATATAGTAAATGAATTTCTCCGGAGAGTTCTTTACTGCGATGTCTTTTGAGTAATGATACATACTTCCCACAAAATTATGGATGGTACGCTCTTCGAAATCGTTCAGATTAGGAACCTTTACCTGTGCTTTCTGGGCAAATTCACGGGCTGCATAGTATGCTCCTAATGGAGACCAATGGTGATCGGTGCGGGAATAAATATCCTCATCCATGTGCTGCTTGAGTACAGGATATACATCTACTATTTCTACGCCTTTCTCCAGATGCTGATACATATTATTGATGACCGGCTCTTCATCGCGGACCCATTCTTTGGCTTCTTCCGGACAGTACAGACCTGCAGAGGTAGGAACGATCATGCTATAGATTCTTACATGATGCTTCAGCGTGTCCCGATACTGGTTGATGGCATTTGAATACCATGTTCCTCCTGTTGCCAAACCGGTAAATGGTTCCAATGCTCTGATCTGGTTGTTCTCTTTGCTGATGATGATGCCCGTTCTGGTTTTATAGCATGTGGAATGGGTTTCTGCCATCACTGCCTGAGCGCAGAAAGAGCAGAATAATGCAGTATTTATGAATGTATATAATCTTTTCATTTTTTGGTATATTTTAAATTAGAATCTGGTGTAAATGAAGGCATTGTTGGTGGCTCCCACAAGCAAGGCTACGCTCAGCGTGAGGAGGATGATGGACACCACCGTGCGAGTTGCAAGGGTGATATTCTTTTTCATCCTTGTATTGTTTGGCAGGTATCTATTATACCACTTCGACACCGTATCATATACAGGAAGACAGAACAGAATACCTGCCACCCATAACCAGAAATTGTCCATGCATGCACTTTCTGCTGCAAAGTCATATACGTTCTTGGCATTTCCGATGAACGCACCGAAGAAATGTTGCATCTTGGTAAAGTCATCAAAATAGAAAATTCCCCATCCGATGATGACGAGCAACAGACTGTATATATGCAGCAGGAAGGAAGGTATCTTATCCTGCACCTTCAGCAAGGTATATTTTTCGGCAATCACGATGACACCGAAATAAAGACCCCAGATGATGAAGTTCCAACTGGCTCCGTGCCACATACCGGTCAAGAACCAGACAACAAAGATGTTGAGAGGCTGGTGACGTCGGTTTCCTCCCATTGGAATATAGACATAGTCGCGGAAGAAACTACCTAATGACATGTGCCATTTTCTCCAGAAGTCTGAAATGGATGTGCAGCAGTAAGGATGCTTGAAGTTCTCTGCAAAGTGAAAGCCTAAACATCTGCCCAAGCCTATTGCCATGTCACTATATCCTGAGAAGTCGAAGAAGATCTGAAGCGTGAAGGCTAATATGCCCACCCATGCTCCAAAGGTGGATAAATTCTGAAGTCCGTTGGCAAGGAACTGGTCTGCGATCTCTGAAAATTGGTTGGCAAGAATCACCTTCTTACCCAATCCGATCAAGAAACGATAGCTGCCTTCTACGATGTCATACTGTCTTACCTTTCTGTCTCTGATTTCCAATGCCACAATATCATATCTGACAATAGGTCCTGCTATCAGCTGCGGAAACATGGAGATATAAAGAAGCAAGTCCTGGAAACGGCGCTGGGCTGGCGCTTCACGGCGATATACATCTATGAGATAGGATATGGACTGGAAGGTATAGAAACTGATACCGATAGGCAGTGAAATCTTTGGAATGCCTACTGGAATACCTATCGAATTGAGTGTTGTTGCAAAGAATCCCGCATATTTGAAAGTGCCGAGTAATAGGATGTTGCATATCAAACCGATTACCAATGCCCTTTTGCGGTGGGATTGCTGACTGTCTATGCCAAGTCCGGCAAAGTAGTTGATCATGACACTGAACAGCATCAGGAAAACATATACTGGTTCGCCCCATGCATAAAATATCAGTGAGAATAGTACAAGTATCGCATTGCGTACATTTGCTGGATGCTCGCCAGTCTTGAAGAATTTCTTATCCAACAAGTAGGCTAACAGATAGCACAACATAAAGGCTGGTAAGAATGCAAAGATGAAAAATAAATCGGAAAATACCATTATTTTTTATTTTATTTTTGTTTTGTAAAACTTTCTATTTTGACTGAGTGTCTGTTTGATTTTATTAATATAACAACAGACTTTCTAATTGGTTGGCAATAAAGTAACCATTTCGTTTGGCTCCCTTGCTGTTGGTGTGGACTCCATCTGTCGTAAAAATCCTATTGTTGATTTCTCTTGCCCCCTGAATGGTTCCCTCATAATCCAGGCGGATAACTGATAGGCTCATATAATGGCCGCATTCTTCTATGATGTCACCGATTTTGTGAATACCTGTAACGCCAGGCTTGCCTATCTGCATCGGTGTTATCAATACAATCTGTGCGTCAGGAAAAGCTTCCTTTATCTTTTCGCAACTGTATCTGACAGATTCTGCAAGGGAGGTCACCTGATGAATCGGTTTACTTAATACGGTATTGGAAGTCGCAGAAAAAACCTGCTGTGGAGTTTTGGAAAACAATTGAGGTCTGGAAGATTTGAACCAAGCATCATTCGTTCCAGCCATAATCATAATCAGGTCAGGCTGAGGCTCCTTGCCTTCTTTAGTTGCTTGAATCAATCTCAGTACTTGATTGAAAATGACATTGTTATCCGTCAACTTCTCAGAATATTCCTCTGTATTTATCTTTGTTTTAGAACAATTAGTCCAAGTAGCGCCACTCCTGGCATAACTTTTACAGGTAGAAGGGGAAAATCTCTCTTTGAACCATTTGCTCCAACCTCTGTCTTTGTCGCAATCATCTCCACCTATGAACGTATTGGAATCACCCAATAAGACAACATGCAGGTGAGAATGATTGGCTGCTGAGATATTAGTCATAAAGCCTATGACCATTAATATCCCTAAAAACAATTTTATCTTCATTTTTTATTTCAGTCTCATTTTCAAAATGTTATCTGTCTAAATCGGGTGCAAAATTACAGTTTTTTTTGTTAATATGCAAACTTTCAGAAAAAAAAAGAGGGTGTGTCATAAGTCTGTGACGCACCCTTTTTTTTTGTGTGTGTCTA
>OWIS01000307.1_pt1 | contig 19046 bp, 14 predicted proteins | sample 1732611 | NCBI WGS metagenome assembly OWIS01 (sample SAMN05065734, study PRJEB22554) | human gut metagenome | biome: ENVO:2100002; feature: ENVO:00000062; material: ENVO:00002003 | host: Homo sapiens | place: USA
CATAGTGAGCATAGTGACCAGATGTAACATAGAGGCTCTTGCCGCCGATACCAGGACAGATAACCTCCTGATAGTTATAAGGCTTCAGGAGCGAACGGAGCAACTCCTGCAAGCGGAGGCGGAGCTGTGTACCCTTTGGCAACCAGATAGGAAGACCCTTACCTACACGCTCTGAGAACATGAAGAGTTCCATCTCCTTACCAATCTTACGGTGGTCGCGCTTCTTAGCCTCTTCGAGAATAACCAGGTACTCGTCGAGCATCTTCTTCTTAGGGAAGCTGATACCGTAGATACGGGTCATCTGCTCGCGCTTGGCATCACCGCGCCAGAAAGCACCAGCCACACTTGTAATCTTCACAGCCTTGATCAGACCAGTGTTCATCAAGTGAGGACCACGGCAGAGGTCGGTGAAGTTACCTTGGGTATATGTGGTGATAGTGCCATCCTCCAAGTCCTGTTCGATGTGCTCGCATTTGTATTCCTGACCGTCAGCCTTGAACTCAGCGAGTGCATCAGCCTTAGAAACCTCCTTGCGAACCACAGGCTCGTTCTTCTTGGCAAGCTCCATCATCTTAGCCTCGATCTTGGCGAAGTCATTCTCAGAAATCACCTGACCCTCAGCTGGCATCACATCGTAGAAGAAACCGCTCTCTACGGCTGGACCGAAACCAAACTGAATACCAGGATAAAGCTCCTGAAGAGCTTCAGCGAGCAAGTGTGCAGAAGTATGCCAGAATGTGTGCTTACCCTGCTCATCCTCAAACTTATAGAGTTCTACATTCGCATCCTCATTGATAGGACGGTTCAACTCTACTGTCTCACCATTTACACCGCAAGATACAACGTTGCGAGCGAGAGCCGGTGAGATACTCTCGGCGATTTGTAAACCAGTTACGCCCTGCTCATACTCACGAACAGATCCGTCTGGGAATGTGATTTTTACCATAACAACTTAGTATTTTTATTAAATCAAATGCAAAAGTAATACTTCTTTTTGTAACAAGCGAATATTTTGCATTAAATTTTCATAACTTTTCATTTTCAATACATTACAACCTATATTATATAATGAGAAATGACAAATTAGAAATGAGAAATGAGATAAGGGAAAACAAATAAAATGATGAGAAAAAAAAAGAAAATAAAAGGGGGTTAGCAGGAAAACATTGAGGATACACCTTCCCCACAACTAACAAAAAGACACTTCTTCGTCATTTTTTATCATACATTTCTTTGCCATTACAAAGTTTTTCCGTATTTTTGCAGGCGATTAATTGACAAATTGCTAAATATTTCAAAAATGACAGGTACACCAAAGATTCTCATTATATATACAGGAGGTACAATCGGCATGGGAAAGGACGCAAATACAGGCGTTCTCGAACCTCTCGATTTCAACCATTTGGTTTCATCAATGCCCGAATTCCAACTGATTCAGGCTGATATTGATGTGAGAAAATTCGACCCACCGATAGACTCCAGCGATATGGACCCAATGGGATGGGCTGAACTGGTGGGCATAATAGCCAACAATTATAATGACTATGATGGTTTTGTCATTCTGCATGGCACGGACACAATGGCCTACACCGCCTCTGCCCTATCGTTCATGCTCGAAAACCTGACCAAGCCTGTCATTCTCACCGGTAGCCAGTTGCCTATCGGCGAATTGCGTACCGACGGCAAGGAGAACATGATGACTGCCATCGAGATAGCCTCCATGAAAGATCTGGAAGGCCATCCGTTAGTACCAGAGGTCTGCATCTTCTTCAATGGTAAGTTGCTGCGCGGCAACCGTACTACGAAGATCAATGCAGAAGGATTTCATGCATTCGATTCCTTCAACCATCCTCATCTCTGTGATGTAGGTATCAACTTCTCTTTCCATCCGCACCACATTCTGAAGCCAGACTATCACAAGCCGATGGTACCTCACATGAAACTGGATCCGAACGTCATCGTCTTCAGTCTCTTCCCAGGCATTCAGGATACCATTGTCCGCCACGTCCTGGAATCCCCATCTCTGCGAGGTATTGTGATGAGAACTTATGGTTCAGGCAATGCCCCTCATGCCCCTTGGATCATACGACTGCTCGATCAGGCAGCCCATCGCGGTGTGAACATCATCAACATCAGCCAGTGCATCACGGGATGTGTGGATATGGAGAGATACGGTGCTGGATTCCAGCTCAAGGTAGCTCATGTGGTGAGCGGCTACGATAGTACCGTAGAGGCTGCTGTCACCAAACTGATGTACCTGCAGGGCAGATATCCAGACAATCGCATGGTGCGCGAAAAACTGAAACAGTCACTGGCTGGAGAAATCACGCTTCCGGAGTAAATACCCGGAAGCATATCACTTTTTTATAAACCAGTTTGCTTCTTCATACCCTCAAAAAACTTTTGCTGTAATTGTTTGGCAAGTTGGTTCTCTGGATTGAGTTTAAGTGCTTTCTCATAGTTCTGCATGACATCAAGATAATATCGCTGGCCGTTTTGTACAGGATTCTGTACGATACGTACCATGCATAAAAAACCTCGAAGAGTACAGATATCAGACTGGTTTGCATTCCTCATTTTTTCCATTTTAGCAATGGTTTCTTCTGCTCCAGCCATCAGGTTTTCCGTTTCCGGAGCATGCGGATTCATAACGGAAAAATTGAGGCTTTGCAACACCATCTGAAATTTAGGTTGAATACTATCCGGAAACATATCATCAATACGTTTCATCTCAGCAACACAATTCAGGAATTTCTCAGGAGTGGGTTGTTGGAGTTTGGAAAGAGACTGTCCGATAAGTGCCTGCATATTAGGCTCTTGGGCATGAATGCTTACAGTAGAGATCAAAAAGAAGATCCCCATCAACATGAACTTTTTAAAAATTTGAAATGTCATAAGCTTTGTTATTTTTAAGTGAAACAAATATACCTATATAAAAGAATCTATCGCGGGATGAGACAATCGGGCGACCCTTGGCATCATATCCGAAAACATTCGTGCGACCAAGGATGTTATTCAGCGAAGAATAAATAATCACCTTGGGACTCAGCAAATAAGTCAGATTTACATCTACACTGTGATACGGCGGAGTCTTACCTTGCAGAAAGAGACGGCCGCTGGCATAAGATTCTGCCAAACTCAGAATAGCTTTTCCGAACGAATATTTCGCAGTCAGTCTCAGATTATGTCTGGAAGCAAAAGCAGGTGTTCGTTCTTCCGTATAATCCAGATAGAAACGTCTGGAGTCATTGTATGAATAAGATAAGGTGGTGGAAAGACGCCTGCAAAGAGAATGGTCATCCACAAAGAGATCAAACCCCTTACTCGTCCCATATCCTTTCGGAAGATAAACACCCTTATCCCATAAAGGCAACCGATGATATTTCTTCCAATAGGGTTCGATCCTTACAAGTGTACCCGCCGATTTATATTGCATGGAGATGATAGCATGATCAGCAGTACACTGCCCAAGAGAATAGTTGCTGGTGGCGAGATTATCATCACTTGCAGTCTGACTATACCGTCCCGCAACAAGCGAAATCTGGAAAATCTTGTTGGGAACATAAGAGAGTGTAGCTCTTGGCATGAACAGCCACTGCGCATGCGACATATATTCAGTCCTTGCTGAAAGATTCAGAAACACACCGGGCAGCATCCTCCACTGGGCATCAGCATGGGCAGCCAGAATGTTATAATCCAGGGTGTAGCAATAGGAATCATACTCCAGTAAACTGTTTCGCTGATAATCCTCCACACCAACCGACAATTTCAGTACATCTGAACAAACCTTGCGCATTTCTGTCTTCAGATGTGTCTCATTCCTGAAATTATAAAAACTGTCACCAGCAGCCTTAGCATCTTTTATATCATTGAAAACCGATGAATTTGCCATACCACAAAAGAAGGTATAACCAGACCCTATCGCTGCCTTATAGGTAGCATTTGTATAAACATTGTTCTCCTTCAGCAATAGGTTTCTATCATCAATACGTTGCCCTACAGAAGTAAAATCATAGCCTACGTATGTCTTCAAAATTCCAGCATTCTTGAACTCCATCTTATATTGGGCCTCGCCAGATAATTTCCGGTATGGCTTGTAGAAATCGAATCTTTCAGAAAACAACTGGTTGTAGATACCCATGCTTGTCATTGCCGCATTAAATGACAAACAGCTGGTATCAAACACCTTAGTTCCACCGATATTCCAGTCCACCAGTGATGCACTGGCTCCATATTTGTCGCTCGTAGCCACATCAGTAGTCTCCATCGGAAGAACAGATGAAAGAGCCTGCCCATATTCTCCGCCATAACCTCCAAGAGAAAAGCAAATTCCCTTGAACAGAAAAGGAGAAAAACGGCCTCGCACTGCTGTATTTTCGGCATTGGTACTATAGGGAACAAGTACGTGCATTCCATTGATAAAAGTCTGACATTCTTCGCTATCACCACCCCTCACATAGAGTTTGCCATCCTCTCCCACCTTTTGCGTTCCTGGCAATGACTGCAAAGCTGCCACAATGTCTCCACATGAATTACCTGCCATCACCACGTCCAGCGCATCCATCGTCTTGAAATGATCACTTTTTCCAAAACTGTAAGTGCTGGCAGATACTACAACTTCTTGGATTGTTGCAGCCTTTTCATTCATTGAAATGGTGAGATGCTTCAGTTTGCTGACATCAGAATCCTGTGTGTATTCCTCAAAGCCTATCATGGTTGCCTTCAGGGTTATTTCTCCTGTCTTGGAAGTGTAAAAAGAGAATCTTCCAAGAGAATCCGTCAGGCATCCATCAATAGTACCAGCGATAAAAACGTTGGCACCAACAAGAGGTACCTGACCACTCATGACCATTCCTGAAATCAGAGTCTGAGCAGTCAGATCAACTACCATAAATAGCAGTAATGCGATATGTATCATTCGTTGTTTCATGCTGCAAAGATACAGCACAAAACGGAACTAACCAAATTCTCAGGATATACAGCTAAAACCTATGACAGACAACAACTTATGATGACGAGCAACTAATTAAAAGGACGAATGACTAAGTAAGATATGTCTTAAACTGAGGCACAAATGACCGCGAAACTGGGATGATATCAGCACATTTATCCAGTTTCAACTGATACCCGTTAGAATTACCTTTAGCCGAAGATATATTGTTCACATTGACGGCAAAAGAGCGGTGACATTGGAAGATATTATCATATCCCTTCAGTTCTTCCAGAGTACGCGTCAGCGTATTATGAACATCAACAGAAACGACATGATCCTCCTTTACAAAACAGACCGAGATATTGTTTTTCTGTGCTTCGATATAAAGCAGATCATTGATAGGCATCGCAAGATCATTTCCCCTGCTGCTCGTATCGTGGATTGTAATAATCACCTCCTTTTGTTCCTGAGTCGTTTTGTGCAACAAATCTTCCATTCTGTCTCTTAAATATCTGTTGTATTGTATTCCGACTGACAGCAAAGTCAGAAAGATACCTACAATAATCGTCCAGTTCAAAAACAACAGAAAAAGCCTGATAGTGATTGTATAATGAAAGAGAAATGAGGATAAAAGAAAATTACAAAAAGCAATCATGACAATGAGCCCGAGTACTGCCATTCCTTCATGCCAGATGCGCCAAGGATTGACAGTCCGGTGAAAACGCTTCAATACCAAAGCTAAATAAAGAGCATAGCACACGAAAGTGACCATGCCAAACAAGGCAGCAGCAAGACATTTATTGCCCAGATACAGACAGAACCCGAAAGGCTGCAGAAAATATAATATAGCCCAAATGACAAGGCCATAGAAAAATCCATCTCTCAACCAGTGTCTGCTCTGCTTGAATGGATATATGCGAGTAAGGAATGACATCATAAAATACTATTGATTTAAATTATACTGGCAAAAGTACAAATAAAATCTGAAACAATCCCAGCTTTCCATAAAAAATTCAGATAAGAATTATGCAAATTATCCGGAGCAATTTGCATAATTCAAAATAAATATTTATCTTTGCACTCGAAAGTACCTGATAATTGTGGATATGGAACAGAAGAAGAAACGCATATATCGCAAGCGTATCCCTTACGGCATGATGAATTTCGTGGATGTAAGAAAGGATGACTGCTATTTTGTAGATAAGACTCCTTTTATAGAAGAAGTGGAGGCTGCAAATAAATATTTCTTTTATATTCGCCCTCGCCGATTCGGCAAGAGCCTTACCCTTTCTATGCTCCAGAATTACTATGATGTGAAGCAAAAAGAGAAGTTTGATCAACTCTTTGGCGACCTTTATATCGGGAAGAATCCTACGCCGGAGCGTAATTCTTACCTGGTGCTGAATCTGGATTTTTCTGTGGTAGCAGCAGGTATCGACGATTATAAGGACGGTTTGGATGCAACTTGCAATATTGCTTATGATTATTTTTGTGATGTCTATCAGCAGTATCTCCCTAAAGATATAAAGGAGGAAATGAACAAACAGGAAGGCTGTATTGACCAATTGCAATATCTATGTAGAGAATGTACTAAAGTTGGTCAGCAAATCTATCTTTTCATAGATGAATACGACCACTTCACCAATAAGATCCTCGCTGAGCCGCAGTACATGACCAGTTATCGCAAGCAGACGCATGGCGAAGGCTATTTGCGCTTATTCTTTGATGCGGTAAAATCTGCCACAAGCACATCCCTGAAGCGAGTATTCGTGACTGGAGTAAGTCCTGTAACAATGGATGATTTGACGAGCGGATTTAACATTGGAACCAACTATTCCTTGAGTGCAGAATTTAACGAGATGACAGGCTTTACAGAGGAAGAAGTGCGTGAGATGCTTACTTACTATTCCTCAGTTTGTCCTTTCCATCATTCTGTAGATGAACTTATCCAGGTCATGAAACCATGGTATGACAACTACTGCTTTGCCATCAACAGTTATGGTCAGGTAACGATGTATAACTCTGTGATGGTGCTATATTTCATCGACCAATATATCCACAATGACTGTGATATTCCTCGAGATATGATAGAGGATAACATTCGTGTCGATTACAATAAGCTCCGCATGCTCATCCGCCATGACAAGGAGTTTGCCAATGATGCCAGTATTATCCAGCATTTGGTAACGGATGGTTTCGTTGCGGGCACCCTAAAGAAGGGATTTCCTGCTGAAAGTATCAACGACCCAGACAATTTTGTCAGTTTACTCTTCTACTTTGGTATGTTGACGATAGATGGAACATATCGAGGGAAAACCAAGTTTGTGATACCTAATGAAGTGGTAAGAGAGCAGATATATGCTTATTTATTGAGTACATACAAGGAGAACCAACTGGCTTACGATACCTATCTGAAGAGTGATTTGGAGAGTGGTTTAGCTTATGATGGGGATTACAAATCCTATTTTGGCTTTATAGCTGATGCCATCAAGCGCTATTCATCTCAGCGAGATCGTCAGAAAGGAGAATCGTATGTTCATGGCTTTACATTGGCTATGACATGCCAGAACATGTTCTATCGCCCTATATCAGAACTGGATAATCAGTTTGGTTATGCCGACATTTTCTTGCGCCCGCTCTTGGAGAACTATCCAGACATGGAGCATTCTTACATAGTGGAATTGAAATATTGCAAGTCGGACGCAACCGATGATCAGGTAGCAAAGCTTCGGGAGGCAGCCATTGCTCAAGTTAATCGCTATGCCGATAGTGATGTCGTAAAATCAGAAGTAAAGACCACTCATCTGCACAAACTTGTTGTGATTTTCAGAAGTGTGGATATGGTGGTGTGTGAGGAAATAGAATAAATCAAACTCAGCCGTTATCGTTCATTCCTTCTTTGAAATGATAGAGATCAAATCTTCATTGGTTATGGGATAAAGCTTACCGTGATATTTAGCATACAACTCCACCTCATCCTTTTCTTTAAAAAGTTCAATGGCATCTATACCCAAATGAGAAGCAATACGAGAAACTGTATCAAGAGTAGGAGAAATTTTGCCGTTTATATAATTGCTCAGATTTGATTGACTCAAACCGGATTGTGCTGCAAAATCCTTTAAGGTAATTCCTCTTTTTGCTAATATTTCTCTCAGTCTTAATTCTATCATAATTATCTATTTTTAGAAGGAGGAAAAGCCATCAAGATAATATTCAAGATAGGCTTTATTCCAAAGGAAGAGGACTTTGAAGAGTTCTCAGAGAGTGATTACGAGAAATATCACAAGGAAGTGGGAGAAACGGAAGGTAAGATGTTCCGCTTTGTCCAGGGTAAAATGGATGAATCGGAGTATGTTTTTGCATTTGATGAATTTGAAAAGGAAAAGTTGCTTGAAGGATCCGAAGTCATTCGCAATCTTGCAGATGATCATCAGAGCGATTCTGACGATGAAACGCTCCAGTATGTGGCACGTGTTATGCCGTATCCTTTCACAAAAGGAACCAAGTATGAAAAAAAAAATCCAAAGTGATAAAGACAATGGTGCAGAAGAATATAATGTAATATCTTTCTTTTGTATTATCCGTAAACAAAGGATGAGGTGATATTAAGTCACCTCCATCCCTTGCTTTTTATATCCCTATCTCCCCTACTTTCCAAGAGATTTAAACATCTTGGTGATGCACTTTTTCTTTTGCTCCATGTTTGGATGAACATAAAGATTAAGCGTTGTGGTGATATTGGCATGGCCGAGAAGCACGCTTACGGTCTTATAGTCACAATTGCTCTCTATGCATCGTGTAGCAAAACTATGGCGCAAACCATGGTATTTCAACCGAGGGATATCAAGACGCTTCATCAGGCGGTGATAGTAGTTGCGGTAAGTACGAGGCTCAGTCGGTTTTTCCTCATTGGTCAGTACATAGAAGTCTGTGTTTACCACCTTTTTCAGAGGTTTTACCATAGCCAGAAGTTCTTTGGTCATCGGTATCTCACGGCATGAGTTCTTGGTCTTTGGTGTGTTGATGACCAACTCCGTGTGCTTGCGTTCACCCTCCACCATGTAGATTCGCTCAATAGTGCGGTTCACAACAATCGTACCATTGTCCGTGTTGATGTCCGACCATTTCAAACCGCAGATTTCTCCAATACGCAAACCAGTAGTCAGACTGATATAAATACCAAGATTGCGGAACGTGAAGTTCTGCTTGATGAAATCGAGGATCTTCTTGTGGTGTGCCACTGTCAGTACCTCAATTTCTTTGTTGGTCTCTGTCGTTGGGTATTTGATGTCCCACTCGCAATAGTTCATCCACTCGTTCTTTACTCCGAACTTCATCACCATTTTCAAGACTATCAGAATGTCCTTTACCGTTTTAATACTGAGTCCGCCATTTAGTTTCTGCAAAACGAACTCCTGCACAAGTTTCTCACTCAGAGCCTCACAATCGCCAAATGATGTCAGAATGTGATTCTCCAAAATTAACACATAAGCAGCGTATGTGGACTGCTTAACGTAGCGTTGCTTGTCTGTTTTCCAAGCCAACGCAATTTCTCTAATTGTTTTTGTTGTCATTGTAATCCTTAATTTTGAAGGTGTACATATATAATTAGAGAAAAAAGAACTCTGATGTCCCAAATCTCAGATTTCCTGAGTTTCAGGGGGAGTGGATAACGTATAAGATTAAAGATGTTCTAAGTATCGGCAATGGACGTGATTATAAGCATTTGAGCAATGGAGAAATTCCTGTTTTTGGAACTGGAGGGTACATGACATCTGTAGACGAATGTCTATATGATGGAGAAACGACATTTATAGGTAGAAAGGGTAGTATAAACAAGCCTTTTTACTACAATGGCAAATTTTGGACTGTTGACACACTTTTCTATACGCATAGTTTTAATGGCATTACACCGAAATTTACATATTGCCTATTTCAAACTATAAACTGGTTGAAATACAATGAAGCATCAGGCGTACCAAGCCTTTCAAAAGACACAATAGAAAAAATAAAAATCATGATCCCTGGGTTTGAAGAACAGAATAAAATAGCCAAACTAATGTTTGCATTAGACGAGCGCATCACTACCCAAAACAAAATCATTGAGGATTTGAAAAAGCTAAAGTCTGCGATTATTGAAATTGAATATACGCCTAATACTAAAACCACTTCGCATATAGGCGATGTCATTGAGCAGATTTCAAAGCGTAATAAAAACAATGCGATTCAAAACGTCTTGTCGGTTAGCAATCGTCAAGGGTTCATAAAGCAGAGTGAACAATTTGAAAATAGGAATGTTGCAAGCGAAGATACTTCTAACTACAAAATCGTAGAAAAGAACGACTTTGCCTTTAATCCTGCACGAATAAACGTTGGTTCTATTGCTCGCCTGACAACTTTTGAAAACGGCATCGTTAGTCCTATGTATATTTGCTTCCGAACCCAAGAAAACGTAGCACCTGAATACATTGATTTCTTTTTTGAATCGAAGCATTTCTATTGTGAAATACAAAAAAGATTAGAGGGAAGTGTTAGACAATGCTTGTCTTTTGAAGGACTATGTAATATTCCTCTTTCTCTTCCCTCTTTTGAAATGCAGCAACTAATAGGAAAGCGCCTATTCACATTGGGGCAGAAGATAAAAACAGAAACAGATTTATTAGAACTATTGAACAAACAGAAGCTGTATCTACTTCGCCAGATGTTTATATAAATATCTGGCGTAATAAGTATTGTTTCTGTGCATAGAATAATTTCAATATACTTTGTTCAAAATCGATCTTGGAACTTAGAGCGGATGGCATTTGGGCTATCTCCTGTTGCTTGCCTTTTGTTGGTATTGGACAACGTATGTTGTTTATATCTTTCAAGTAGGCTGTTTTCATCGTCCCCTCTGTTACTATGCGACTAACTGCCTTTTTGAAATAAGATGATGACATGAAGTAATACAAAAACTCTACATCAATGTTTGGCTTTGGTACAATTCCCAATATTCCTTGTTTAGTACAAACTGGATATGTGGTTATTGTGATTTCTCCTATGGTAGCACCATTCGAAAATAGGATGGAACGTGAAGGCACAAGCCAAGCAGATGATTTTTGCAAACCAAGTTCTGTTATAAAGTCTTTATTCTCAGTCAAATACTTCTTCTTCAAATCGTCAATTTTGATAAATGGTATCTTGCCATTATCGTAGAAACTGGCATTTGAAGTTGTTGGTGTTCCACCCTCACCAGCTATTTCATACAAAGAACCAAACTTAACAAAACCAGAATCAAGGGAGTTTATCGCATAATCTATAATCGCAGCCCTACAAACTTCTAAATCCCTAATCAAGGGAATTGCACAGAAGATAGTTCGCAACAACAAGCCCAATGTTCGCTTAGCAGAATGTTTGGAATGTAAATCTTCAACCCTGCAAGAAAGTGAAGTTTGTGAGCAAGGAACATATCCTGTGTATGGTGCAAATGGCATTGTTGGTTACCTCGACAATTATAGTACGGAGGGTGAAGCCATTTATATTATCAAAGATGGTTCTGGTGTAGGAACCGTTTCCTACGTTACGGGCAAATGCTCTGCAACAGGAACTTTGAATACTTTACAAGCGAAAGAAGGCTATTCGCTCCAATACTTTTACTATTTGCTGAAAGTTTTTAACTTTGAACCTTATAAGACTGGTATGGCTATACCTCACATATATTTCAAGGACTATGGTAAAGCCAAGGTATTTTGCCCATCATATACAGAACAACTCCAATATGCTCGATTGTTGTCTGCAATAGATAACAAACTATCGATAGAACAGAACCTTCTAACAGAACTTAGTTTGCAGAAGCAATACTTGCTCCGTCAGATGTTTATATAAACGTTTGGCGAAGCAGATACTGCTTTTCTGAATGGTATAATTCTAATATTTGTTCTTCATTATTAGTTTTGTGCTCATAACAATCTAAAATAGAACAAATTTTTTGTTGTTGTTCCAATGATGGAATTTTTACTTTAATATTTTCTATTGTTGATTTGGATAGACTTGGCACTCCTGTACCTTCATTATATAATTTCCAATTGATTTGTAGAAAAAGATAATAGCAGAACTTTGGCAGTACATCTTTGAAATCATAGGTGTAGAACAATGTGTCAACTGTCCAAAATTTACCCTTCAAAAACATAGGTGTATCTATTGTTCCCTTTCTTCCAATACAAACACTTTCACCATCATAAAGGTAATCATTGACTAACAACATTTGTCCCCCTGTACCATAAACAGGAATTTTACCAATACAGAGATGCTTATAATCTTTGCCATTACCAATTCGCAGAAGTTCTCCAATCTTTACTGTTCTCCAATTCTGATTATCCATAAAAAGTTGTTTGCCAATTCCCTTGATTAAGGACTGCAACTTGTCAATGATTTTGTTTTGGGTTGCTATGCGTTCATCAATAAGATTGAGCAACTTTGCTATTTTCTTTTGTTCTTCTATTTTTGGAATAGACATTCTAATCCTTGCGAAATTAGGATAGAATAAATACACTCTTACACCACCTTCACCATTAACATTATAATAGTAATTCATTTTGGGTGTTTTAAGAAGTTGCATAAGCCATTCGTTGTTTACCTCTTTGGTAGTCTTAAAACAAACATACAAAGAACTTATCATGCAAGGCTTTTCACCTGTATACATGGCTATTGAGCCAACATTTATTCTTGCTGGATTATAGGCAAAATCATTTGTGTGTATTATTTTATATGCTTTAATGTCTTCACCGACCATATCTCTGCCTTCAAATTGTTCAGATTGAGGGACAAATCCCCTATCATTAGTTACAGAAAACATTGGATATTGTATCTTATCCTTATTCCTTAAATTAAAATTTTCTGTAATGTCCCCTAAAATGCACTTCTCCCACTCCCCCTGAAACTCCGGGAATCTGAGATTTGGGACATTAAGTTTCTTATGTTCGTTATTTTTTGTCGTTGTCATTTTTAATCCTTAATTTAAGTTCACCAATATGGCTCTGTTACATACCAGTTTACATGGTACTTACATACCAGTTACATTGTTTTATAGTTGTGGCAGAATTTAAAATATATTACTATTCATCCTCAGAGGCTTCTTGCTTTATCTCAAGCAATGTTCGTTCATAGACCTCTTGCAGCTGATAGCTTGCCACCCCCAAAGGAGTTGTTATACCACGCAGAGACCATTCTACCACAGACGAATCTTTGTCCTTGCAAAGAAGAATACCAATACTTGGATTGTCTCCCTCACCTCTAAGCAACTCGTCAGCAGCTGAAACGTAAAAGTTCAGTTTGCCAATAAACTCTGGTATAAAGTCCACAATCTTCAGTTCCACCACGACATAGCATTTCAAGCGAGTATGATAGAAAATCATGTCGGGGAAGTATGACTTGCCACTTGGCGTGTCAAGTTCCATCTGCCGACCGACATACGCAAAACCTTTGCCCAATTCCAAAAGGAAGCGAGTAATATTGGTTGCTAACTTATTCTCCAAGTCCATTTCGCTGAACTTGCTTGGCAATGAGAAGAAATCCAACTTGTAAGGGTCTTTTATAATCTCTGTTGCCAGTGCGTTTTGAGGTTGTGGCAGTGTAACATCAAAGTTATTCAAAGCCTTGCCTGTGTGCTCGTACAATTGAGCCTTAATCACATGCTCCAATTCTGTACGGCTCATGTTGTCTTCAATCACCTTGTTGAGATAGAACAAAGCAGCGTTTATTGTAGTGCATTTGGAAACAATTACTGTTTGATGTCTCCAAGGCACAAATTGCAGTAAGTCTGGCATTGGGGTTGTTGCATTATCCACCTTTTGTAATTTTGTACCAGCTTGGTACAAAAATTCAATTTGTGAAGAATAGAACAAATACCATTTTCGTATTTTATAGAGATTAGACCATGAAAATCCCTCTGCTTGTGGAAATTCCGCACGCAAATCAAGGCTCAATCTTTTCATGAAGTTTGCGCCCCACTTATATCGCTTCTGCTTCTCACAAATGTCCTCGCCCAAACTCCAATAGAATTTGAGCATTTCCGTATTCACTTTGACAGCTGCTTTAAGCTGTGCCATACGGAAGCGTTTCTTCAAGTCAGACAACCACTTCACATAGTTCTTGTCTGCCATGAAGGAGTCGCTATTCACAAACTGCGGTATATTATCTTTATTTTTCATATCATTACCCTTTTTTGAAATCCTTATCTTGTAAATGTGCAACAAGTTGTTGCACATTTACATCGTCTAATTGGGCAACAACTTGTTGCCCAATTGTAAGTTGCTCATTATAAAACTGATACCATTGTCTGATATACTTCAAGTTTCTGTATGAAAGCCCTTTCATTTCTGGGAAATCTGCCACAACTTGTGGATAGTTTATTCCACCAATCCCAACTCTTTCAAATACCCTTCAATCTCCTTGTCAAGGTCGGCTCGTTTGGCTTCCAGCTCCTTGATTTCCTTCATGACAGCATGAATGTCGATAGGCTCTTCTTCCTCGAAAGTATCAACGTAACGAGGAATGTTGAGGTTGTAGTCGTTCTCAGCTACTTCTTGCAGTGTGGCAAGATGACTGTATTTTTCTACCTCCTTACGCTCACGATAAGTATCTACAATCTTCTGGATATGCTGCGGACGAAGCTTGTTTTGGGTCTTGACCTTTTCAAATTCCTTACTGGCATCAATAAAGAGAATATTGTCATCCTCCTTACGACACTTCTTGAACACCAAGATACAGGTTGGGATACTTGTACCATAGAAGATGTTGGCAGGAAGTCCGATAATAGCATCCACATAATTTTTCTTTTCGATGAGGAAACGGCGGATTACCCCCTCGGCATTACCACGGAACAAGACGCCATGAGGAGCGACACAAGCCATTGTACCACCCTCATTGAGGTGGTAAATCATGTGGAGAATAAAGGCGTAATCGGCAGTCTTTCGAGGTGCTAAGCGCCCTGCCTTGCTGAAACGATCATCGTTGTTGAACTTATCGGCAGCACTCCATTCGGCTGAGAAAGGTGGATTTGCTACCACAGCGTCAAACTGTGTATCGCCAAAAGCATCAGCCTCCAAAGTATCACCATTTTCTATGCGGAAGTTACTAAACTTGATACCATGAAGAAGCATGTTCATACGAGCCAAGTTGTAGGTCGTAGGGTTCTTTTCCTGTCCGAAAATCTCGTTTGCATGACCGATGCTTGCTGCACGGAGAAGAAGTGAACCACTACCACAAGTAGGGTCATAGACATTGCGCAGACGAGCGTGACCGATGGTTACGATCTCTGCCAAGATACGACTTACTTCCTGAGGAGTATAGAACTCACCGGCTTTCTTGCCTGCTCCAGCAGCAAATTGGCTAATCATATACTCATAGGCATCACCGAGAATATCTATCTCTTGCGATGCTTCTACACCAAAGTCAATATCATCAAGTGCAAGAAGAACATTGCTGACCAAAGTATTCTTGTCATCTGCAGTTTTACCCAATTTTGGTGAAGCAAGGTCAATGTCAGAGAATAGACCGCCAAAATCCTCTTCGCTGTCCTGTCCGAGGGTACTGTCCTCAATACGCTTCAATGAGCGTTCGAGCATCGGCAGGATATTCTCCTTTCTCTTAATGCTCTCAATGACAGACGAAAACAGGAAGTTTGGTTCAATGAAGTAGCCGATATTCTCCAGACATTCGGTCTTGACAACCTCTTGAAGTTCTTCTATATCCTCGTCTTTCTCCATTGCCCACAGTTCTTTAAACGTAACTTCATCATCCACCAATGCATCATTGGCGTGTTTCTCTATCTTCTCCGACAAATACTTGTAGAAGATAAAGCCAAGTGTGAAATACATGAAGTCACTTGCCGACATATTGCCACGCAGTTTGTTAGCAACTTCCCAAAGTTGGTCACGGAGTTTCTGTTGTAATTCTTCGCTCATATTGTTATTTTCTTTTGTTCGTTTTTGTTATTCCCAACTAAATGTTCTTATAATAGAACGCAATTTATCAAGTATTCTTGTCAATGCCTTGCGTTTTTTGATCAGTCCCAAGTGTTTCTCTTTCAATGCCTCTTGTATGATTTCTGGCTGTTCCTTTTGCAAGTAGTCATACTCCGAGAGGTAATGATTGAGAACGGAAGCATCCAAATCCTCATCCTTGGCAAGCGTATTGACAGCATTGTTGCGTTCGGTGACGATGTAGTTGTTCAACCGTTCTTCAAGGTCGCTTGTACCATCAGCCTTTTGTTTGCGAGCCATGAAGTTGTCACGGTCATCATCCACATTCTTCTGGATAAATCCGTCAATGAGTTTTGCTTTACTGCGAAGTTCGGCATCCTTAATCATTGTGTCGATGATGTGCTTGCGCTTCTCCGAATAGTCCTCACTATACGGATTGAGGTCGGCAATGAGTTCCAGGATATAAGCCAGATTGATAATATCACTATGCAACAATTCCAGACAAAAATCCACATCGTCAAGCCCAGTTGCTCCTTCCTGAATCGGATCTGGCTCACCAAACATAACCGGACCTTCCTCAGGAACTTGATAACCGCTTGTTTTTTCAGTACCCTTGGCAGCAAAGGTATCGTATATGTCAAGATACTTGCTGCGGAAGTCCATAAACTGCTGTTCTGTCATTCCGAGGTCGGGAGCATCCTCCTCAAACTCATCATAGATTTGAATCTCTGCGTGTTTTTTGATGATGTCACGGAAAGCAAGGATAAACTGCTTCTTATCGTTCTCACTTTGCAAATAATCCACAAAATGAGCTTCTGGATAATGCTCCAGGAAATCTTTCGTCATTTCCTGATATTTCTTCTTTACATCATGAAAAGGCGGACGGACAATATCTTCTATAGGATTTCCATTGCTGAAAAGTTTGATAGACTCGTCCACCTTGCTTTTCAAGTCACGGAAACAAACTACCTTGCCAAAACGCTTCTTCTCGTTCAACACACGGTTGGTACGACTGAACGCTTGCAACAATCCATGATACTCCATATTCTTGTCAACATAAAGGGTGTTGAGCTTCTTACTGTCAAAACCAGTAAGGAACATTCCGACAACCAAACAGAGATCAAGAGGCTTCATGTCGCCCTTCTTTTTCTTCATTCGAAGGTTGATATCATCATAGTAGGCACGGAAATTTTCAGTAGTAAAACTCGTACCATACATATCATTGTAGTCATCCATGATGGCTTGCAATTCGTCTGCCTCGCCAATACTGTCACTCACAAAGTTGCCTGTATTCATACCTGTCAAGTCATCATCCTGACTATTATTGGCTGCGTATGTGAAGACCGCTCCAATCCTAATCTTCGGATTCAGACTCTTGAATATCTTGTAATAACGGATCAGTACAGGCACTGACTGCACGGCAAACAATGCGTCAAACTCACCGTCGAATGTTGACTTATTGAAATTATTAAGGATGAATTTGGCAATCTCCGTCATGCGGTCTTGGTCGGCATTATCCACATCTTCATTGCCGTGGTAATACTCCACAAGGAAACCCAGCACGTTTTCATCGGCAATGGCATCCTTTATCAAGTATTTGTGAAGACAGTTGCCGAAGATTTCCTTTGTGGTATGTCCGTCCACCGCATTTTCAACAAAGATAGGTGTGCCAGTAAAACCGAATATCTGCGTGTTGTCGAAGAACTTCACGATATTCTTGTGACATTCTCCGAAATGACTTCGATGACATTCATCGAAAATCATCACGATACGAGAATGGCGTATTTCCTCAATACGACTGCTATACCACTGCTTGCTGACAGCGGCATTGAGTTTCTGTATGGTTGTTATGATAATCTTTGAATTGCTGTGCAGACGCTTCACCAATTCGTCTGTGTTGTCGGTACTGTCAACGGCACCAGGCTCAAAAGCCTCGTATTCGGCTTGTGTCTGCGTGTCAAGGTCGTGGCGGTCAACAACGAACATAACCTTATCCACATCGTCCAACTCTGATACGAGTTGGGCTGCCTTGAATGATGTCAAGGTCTTTCCCGCACCAGTTGTATGCCATATATAACCGTTATCGTTGGAGTTTTCCACACGGTCAAGTATCTTCTCCACCGCATAGAACTGATAAGGGCGAAGCACCATCAGACACTTGTCACCCTCATGCAGAACGATGTATTTGCCAATAATCTTACCCAAAGTACATTTGTCAAAAAACACTGTGGCAAACTTCTCCAAGTCGTTGAAAGGCACATTGGCGGCATCCGTCCAGTTGAATGTGAACTTATAGCCACTATTCGGGTTATTGGCAAAATAGCGAGTGTTCACACCATTAGATATGACAAACAACTGGATGTAATCAAACAGGCCATGAAAAGAAGTTTTGTGATAACGCTGTATCTGGTTGTATGCCTGTTTCAGTTCCACTCCTCTGCGCTTCAGTTCTATTTGAACCAAAGGCAGACCATTGATAAGTATCGTCACATCGTAACGGCATTTCTTTCTACCTTCCACCGTAATCTGGTTGGAAACCTGAAACTCGTTCTGACACCAGTGAGTGCGGTTCAAGAACTCCACCCATAGGCGTTCACCGCTTTCCATTTCAAGAGGAAAGAGGTCCCTCAGTTTCTTAGCCTTTTCAAAACGAGTGCCACCTTCAAGATAGATAAGTATCTTTTCAAACTCAGACTCTGTAAATTCGGTACGCCCCAATTCTTCCAACTTCTTCTTGTTGTGTTTCTCCAACTGTTTCTTGAAATTGGCAGACAGGTTCTTCTCCTCTTCAATATGAACATACTCGTAGTTCATCTTTTGAAGAGTATCTATAAGTCCATTTTCGAGGGCTGCTTCACTTTGTACTGGCATATCTATTTTTCTTTTATTACAAATTTCTTTTGCAAAGATAACAAATTTTGGCGAAAAACTGCTACTCAGCTGAGAAATTTTCATGCAAATCTTTCTAAAAACCACCCATTTTTCCAATTTTTTCGCAATGCCGATGGGTGACAGGGGTGACAGACCCCTCCACAAAAAAACTGAAAACTCGTGTCACCAGCGTCACCCAACAAACTGGCTCCAATAAAGGGCGCAGCAGAAAACGGTGACAGGTGACACTTTTATATACTCTTTTTTTTATGACTTACCGC
>OWIS01000320.1_pt1 | contig 18363 bp, 12 predicted proteins | sample 1732611 | NCBI WGS metagenome assembly OWIS01 (sample SAMN05065734, study PRJEB22554) | human gut metagenome | biome: ENVO:2100002; feature: ENVO:00000062; material: ENVO:00002003 | host: Homo sapiens | place: USA
GTGAAAAGGCAAAAAATAAAAAGGGGTGCGTCACAGACTTATGACACACCCTCTTGTGACTATTTGGATCATACCTAACATCACTTGTATTATTTTCTTTACCTCATTGAAAAGGAAAACACAAACCTTTGCAATACCCATGTAACATCATCCTCGTACCTTTGCATCGGAAACAAAAGGATTAGTTTCTATATTTAATAATAAGGTATAAAAAATGAAAAGACAACGTATCAACCAGTACTTCTTGGCAATGTCATTATGCTGTATGTCGGGGAGTGTGTTTGCACAGTCTACACAGACAGACAAAAAACCGATGCAGAAGCAAGAATCGGACAAAGGGAAAAAGAAGGCTAAATCAAAGTTCAGCGATGATCCAATTGAACTCAATAACGTCGTGGTAACAGCTTTGGGCATCAAGCGTGAGGAGAAGAGCTTGGGCTATTCTACGCAGACTGTTAGCGGCGATGACATTACGGCTACCATGCCAACCAACTGGTCACAAGCCTTGCAAGGTCAAGTTGCTGGTTTGAACGTGGTATCGGCAGGCGGCCCACTATCTTCCACCCAGATTAATCTGCGAGGCAACGTATCCATGAACATGGATGGCAACGGAGCCTTGATTGTTGTGGACGGTGTGCCTCTCTCCAGCCCAATGAACAACCCTGGCGGTTCTTACGGAGCTGGTGGCAACTCGGAGGGTTCCGTGGATTACGGTAATGGATTTTCCGACCTAAACCCAGATGACATAGAGAGCATCCAGGTACTTAAAGGAGCCTCTGCCTCTGCACTTTATGGAGCCAGAGCTGCCAATGGTGTCATCATGGTCACCACCAAGTCGGGCAAGAAAGCCAAGAAGGGACTGGGCATCAGCTATAGCTTCAACAACACATGGGAACGTGCAGCTCACTTCCCTGACTACCAATATGAGTTTGGACAAGGTGTGGCTAAGAACATCGGGACCAAAGGAACTGCCTGGGAGGGACAACAATATTATTCTTACGGCAAGGGTGATGACGGTTTGGCAAGTACAAGCGGTACCAGCTCTGCCTTTGGTGCTCCTTTTGAGGGACAGATGTTCTACCAGTATAGTCCTGAGAATGAGGGACGTGCTGACGAGGCGACCCCTTGGAGACCCTACAAGAACAACCATAGCGACCTGTTCCAAACTGGCCACACCATGACCAATGCCATCGCCCTCACTGGCAACAACGGCACTGGCAACATGCGCCTGTCTCTCACCCATAGCAAGAGCGAATGGATATTGCCCAACTCTGGCTACGAGCGACTGACGGCAGCCTTCGCAGGCTCACAACAGATTTCCAAGAGGGTGAAAATCAATGCTCGCATGAGTTATACCTATCGTGATGTAAAGAACACACCACAGCTCACCTATAACTCCAACTCTCTGAGCTACTTCTTGATTTTCATGAATCCAAACTTCAACCTGGATTGGTTTAAGCCGATGTGGTACAAGGGGAAAGAGAACATCAAGCAGATACGCCCATTCTCTGGCTATCTGCCAAACCCACACGTTTTGCTCTACGAGGCAACCAACCCTGCCAAAAAGCATAGCTTCAATGGCAACATCTCTGCCAATTTCACCATCAACCGCTTCCTCGACTTGCAGTTGCGCTCCGGTATGCAAGCTACGGCACAGCAACAAGAGCAGCATCGTCCTTGGGATGACAAGGTATATCCAACAGGATTCTTCAAGAAGCAGAACATCTTCGACTACGAGGTCAACTCTGATGTCCTGCTTTCATATCACAACAGCTTCGACAATGGATTCAATGTCAATGCCTCTGTAGGCGGTAACATGATGCAATCATACTATGACTTGCTCTCAGCCTCCGTCACAGGTCTGAACACTCCGGGTGTCTACAACCTTGCCAATGGAGTGTCGTCTCCACTCGTCAACACCACCATCCGCAAGAAGCGTGTCAACTCTCTTTATTTCATGGCAAACCTTGCCTATAAAGACATGCTCTTCCTGGATCTGACAGGTCGTAACGATTGGTCATCCACACTGCCAAAGCAACACCGTTCCTTCTTCTATCCATCGGTCAGCCTCAGCGCAGTGGTCAACAGCATCGCCAAGTTGCCATCATGGATTCATCTCTTGAAGGTACGTGCCTCTTGGGCACAGGTGGGCAACGACACCGACCCATACAAGACATCTCCTTACTATACAACGAGCGATTTTGCAGGTGCCTTAGTCAAGCCAAGTACCCTATACAACGCAGACTTCAAGCCAGAGATGTCAAGCAACTGGGAGGGCGGTTTCGACTTCCGAGTATTGGGCGGCAGATTGGGTTTGGACATGACCTATTATTACAACCGCACCAAGAACCAGATATTGAATGCGCCTTTCGACCCAACCACAGGATATACCAAAGGAACCATCAATTCTGGCTGCGTAAGCAACCGAGGCGTGGAACTGGTACTTCGTGGCACCCCTATCAAGACCCGAGACTTACAATGGGACTTGACAGCCACATGGTCAACCAACAAGAACAAGATCGAATCGCTCTCTGACTTTGCGGACGAGCGACAGATTCTCGGTTCCTATGTCAGTGGCAACGTGAGCATCATCGGCACCAAAGGTGGCACCACTGGTGACATCTGGGGATATAAGTTGAAGCGCAATCCACAGGGCGAGGTCATCATCGATGCCACAGGCTTGCCTGCTCGCCCATCAGAGATAGAATATGTAGCGTGTGCCCTGCCTGATTGGGAAGGAGCCTTCAATACATCCGTGAAATACAAGAACTGGTCGTTTGCCATGCAATGGGATGGAAAGGTAGGTGGAAAGACCTACTCGCAGTCACACCACAAAATGAGTGAACAAGGTCACATCAAGGAAACCCTCAACGGAAGAAAGCCTGGCACCAGCCTCTATCTCGACATCGACAACCCAGACATCCAGGCACTCTTCAAGGCACAGAAGATAACCCCAGTGGCAGGTGTCTATTGCATCGCACCGGGTGTAGTGGACAATGGCGACGGCACCTACAGTCCTAACCAGAAGATTGTGACCATAGAGGCATACTACAAGGAGTATTACCGCATCGGCAATGTGGAGACCAACACCTTCGACACCAGCTATCTCAAGCTGAGAGAGGTGCGCATCGACTATAACTTGCCAAAAAAGTGGCTCAAGAACACATTCATCTCCAATGCCACCGTGGGCTTATATGGTCGTAACCTCCTCTGCATCACCGACTATCCGATGTACGACCCTGAGACTGCCTCACTCGACGGCAGTTCATTCGTAACAGGCGTTGAGGTGGGTACTCTCCCTACCACTCGCTCTTATGGCATCAACCTCAAGGTAGATTTCTAAAACATGTATAAGAATAAAGATAAATATTGATTCGATGAAAAAGATATTCAAAAAGATAGGGGTACTCTTGGCTGTACCCACCCTGTTGCTGACCGGCTCATGTGAGTCGATGGACAACACCAACGTAGATCCAACCCGAATGAACTCAGCCAATGCCGGAAGTTTCATAGACCCTGTCATCTACGGCATGGGTACCTATACCTGGACCCGCTACAACAGCTGGACATTTCAGTTGATGCAATGCATCGTCACCACCAATTCTACCAGTGGCGTGGGATGGTTTAAGGTGAGCGATACGGCGGGCGATGGTGTGTGGTCCAACTATTACAAATGGAACACCAATGCCAAAGCTATCTACGATGAAGCCGTGAAGGTGGGCGACCCCAACTATCAAGCCATCGCCACCACCCTACGCTGCTGGATATTCGAGAACACTACAGATGCTTTTGGAGATATTCCTGTAGAGGAATCATGCCGTGGCGAGGAAAAGCTATATAATCCAAAGTTTGAGACTCAAGCTGACGTTTATCGCTATATCAACAACCAGTTGGAAGAGGCCAACTCGCTCTATGAGCCTAAAAAGGGACTCCAATTCAACACCAATGGTGACAAGATGTATTGCACCAGCGGATCCGACCAAGAAGGCATCCTGAAATGGAAAAAGTTCACCAACTCGCTCCGTCTGCGTGCCCTCCTCAGAGTGATAGACTCAGAACAACTGGGCGATCTGGCAAAGACAGAGATCAAGAAGATATTGAGCGATCCAACCACCTACCCAGTGTTCGACTCCAATGACGACAACGCCAAGGTACACATCTCGGGCATCGCTCCAGACGAAGCACCGATGACTCGCCCATCCGACCTGTCATCCTACAAGTCGCTCTCCGAGTTCTTCATCAACCGTCTGAAGGAATGGAGTGACCCACGTCTGCCCATCTTCGCCAAGACTGCCACCAACAAGGATCCCGACACGGGACAGGACGTGAAGTCATACATCGGTCTGCCTAGCGGATATGACGTGGAGCCTACCTTCACTGCCTCAGCTCCCAATGCCGACAACCTCGCAACAGCCCCCCAAGACATCCAATGCCTCACCTATGCTGAGGTGCTCTTCATTAAGGCTGAGTTGGCACAACGAGGCATCATCGAGGGCGATGCCAAATCTCTCTATGAGCAAGCCGTAACAGCAGCCATCACACAGTGGGGCGCAGAAGTGCCAGCCAACTATTTTGACAACGAGAAAGCTACCTACGATGGAACCCTGAAAAGAATCATGGAACAGAAGTTCTACGCACTCTTCTTCACCGATTTCCAGCAATGGTTTGAATACAACCGCACAGGTTATCCCGACGTGCCAAAAGGTCCAGGCGTGGATGCCAATGCCCACATGCCATACCGTTTCAAATATCCAGCCATCTTGCAACGCATGAACCGAGAGAACTATCTGAAGGCGGTGGAGTCGATGGGTGGAGATGACTTCCAAACCAAACTGATCTGGCAAAAGAGGGCTGTCCTTTAAACAAAGGGCAAACCTTAGACAAAAAAAAACGATTTTATAAAAGAAAGGAACATAAGATGAATGTAAAAAAGATGATTGCGACGGCAATGATGATGATGTCTGCCTTCGCTGTGTATGCACAAGATGCCCGAGACTTCACCCTTGAGGTATATGGTGGAGAGATTCCCAATGTGAAACCAGCTTTTGAGGAAGAGCATTTCTTAGGTGGAGAAATCACCAAGAAATGGAACACCTTCCTTTGCAACTATACCCATACATACGATGTGGAGGTAGGTTTGTCCTCCTCTGGCACCGAGTTTCGCAAGCCAGCCGTGTTCAAGGCAGTGGAGCGTGTCAACAAATATGTCAAGAAGAGACTGAAAGCACACACCATGAACCGTGACGAGGCGGTGAAAATCATGACCCATGTGTTGGATTGCGCCAACATCATCTGTCTGGAGAACGACACGGCAGCCTTAGAAGAGGCGGCAAGCGACACCAAGACAGGAGAAGAGGCAGTAACCTTCTTCAACCATATCCATCTCGTCAACGCTTAAACTCAAGAAAGGAAATCAGGCTATATGAAACAAATGGAACGTTTGATGTCGCTCGCCTTCATGGGAGCGATGTGTATCAATACCTTGGCACAGGTTTCTTCCTCCTTCGTTTTCTCGGGAAGAGTGAAGGATGCCAAGGGCAATGGCGTGGCTAACGTAGTGGTAAACAACGGCATCCGATTCGTCAAGACCAATGCCAATGGCGACTGGTCCTTGCCTACCGACACCAACTGCTGCAAGTTTGTCAGCATCTCCACCCCAGCAGCCTATGTGCTCCCACAAGAAAAGAACATCGCCAAGGGATTTTATGTTCGTGTGGATGAATTGACACGCAATGCCAACAAGCACGATTTCACCATCGAGAAGAGAAAGAAGCCGGTCAACCAATTCTTCTACATCTCCATCTCCGACCCACAGGTAAAAACCCAGCATGACATGGATCGATGGAAGAGCGAGACCATCCAGGACATGAAGACTTTTGTGGATTCCATCAGCCGCCAAAGAGAAGTGGTGGCAAACACCTTGGGCGACCTCGTCTTTGACAATATGGACCTGTATGGTGAATATGCCGCCTCATTCGATGGCATCAATATGACCACCTTCCAATGCATCGGCAACCATGACTTCGACAAACGCTACCAAGATTTGCACAACATGCCGTTAGGCACACCTGTCTATGCCGAGCAATATTATCACCGATACTTCGGACCAACTAACTATTCATACAACATAGGCAAGGTACATGTTGTGACGCTCAAGAACATCAATTATGTGGGACATCGCAAATACCAGGAGGCCATCACTGGAGCCGACTTGGATTGGTTGCGCCAGGACCTCAGTTTCGTCCCTAAAGGCTCCATCGTGATACTAAACATGCACGCTGCCGCCTGGAACAAGATTGAGAACGAGGGCAACGTGAGACAGGCAGACGATCTTGCCGAAATTCTGAAGGGCTATCGTGCCCATGTGATGGCAGGACATACCCACTATTTCCAGAACAACCTGATGGATGAGAATCTCTTCGAGCACAACATCGGTGCAGCCTGTGGCGCATGGTGGAAGAGCCAAGTGAACCGATGCGGTGCGGCCAACGGCTACATGGTGTTAGACATTGATGGCGAAAACATAAAGTGGCACTACAAATCCACGGGGCATCCCCTCTCTTATCAGATGCGCATATATGGCAAGGGACAATTCCACAGCCAACCACAAAACATCGTGGCAAACATTTGGGATTGGGACCCAACCTGCAAAGTGGAATGGGAAGAAGATGGCAAACCTAAGGGTGAGATGCAGCAATTTGCGGACGTGGACGAAGCTTATGCCAAAAGCAAAGGTTACAAACAGGGATTGACCGTGACAGATCATCTCTTCAAAGCAACGCCATCAATCAAGGCAAAGAGCATCAAGGTCATCTTCACCAACCACTTTGGCGAACGATATGAGCAAACGGTCAACATCACCACACCAAAAGTGAAGACACAAATCGTGGCACATCGAGGATTCTGGAATACAGTTGGTTCTGCCCAAAACTCCCTGACTTCACTGAGGAAAGCTGCCGAAGCTAAGGTCTATGGTTCGGAATGCGACGTGCATATCACTGCCGACAGCATCATCATCGTGAACCACGACCCAAAGATCAACAAACTCGTGATTGCCGACTCCAAGTATGAAGACCTGAAGAAACAGCTCCTATCCAACGGCGAGGAGGTGCCAACCTTGGAACAATATCTCACCGAGCTGAAGAAGCACCCTGAGATGCAACTCATCTTAGAAATCAAGAAGCAGCCTCTGCAACGAGACGAAGACCGCCTAACTATCAAGACGGTGGCTATGGTTCGTCAGATGGGAATGCAGAAGCAGGTGGAATACATTTCCTTCAGTCCTGCCGTCTGTACCTTGGTTCGCCAGTTGGATGCAGATGCCACCATCTACTACGTAGGAGGCAGTTATACCCCAGACGAAGTGAAGAAGTTGGGTTATCAAGGCATCGACTACAATTACAAGCTCCTCTTCAAGCACCCGGAATGGATAGAGGAGTCTCACGAACTGGGTTTGAAGGTAAACGGTTGGACGCCCGACGATGATTCCATCATCAAGAAGTTGGTGGATATGAAGGTAGACTTCATCACCACTGACAAGCCAGTAGAAGCAGGAAAGATAGCCCACTCTAAGAAATAATCTCCGTAACCGAGAATTGTAATAGCCCACGCTCTTCGAACGTGGGCATTTTTGATAAGATTGTTATAGCAAGTTTAAGCCTACAATCACACTTTTCAGTTTGACTTTTTTGGGTTTTACACATTTTTAAGGACAACTTTTTGTTCTTTCCCAAAAGAAATCAGTATCTTTACAGCGGCATTCCCTCATAAAAATGTTGAGAACAATCCATTATTCCCTCATAAAAATGTAAAGAACATGAAAAGATTTATATACACCCGAATTACGCAAATAAACCATAGAAGCATGAGAAAGAAACTGAATAAAAGAATATGCATGGACGACATCCATGAGATTTGCATTCTCTGCCATGGCAATAGCCGCAAGAAAGCTGAACTTTATCAACTAACATTTGATGAGGACGAGCGAGTTGCCACCAATGCCCTGTGGGTATTTACCCATTTCGACTTGCAGAATAACGAATGGCTTTATTCCAAGCACGATGACTTGATAGACCGTGTGCTTATGGAGAAGAATATGACGAAGCTGCGCTTGATGCTCAGTCTCTTGCTTCGCCAACCTTTCGAGGAGGAATATCTTCGCTCCGACTTCATCGACTTCTGCGTGGCAAAGATTACCGCATGCTCTTATCCTTACGCCATCAGAGCCCTCTGCATGAAGCTTGCCTACGAGCAAATGAAATACTATCCCGAGCTCATCGAAGAGTTAAGAATGGCATTGGATATGCTGGAGCAAGAGGTTCTATCACCAGGAATGTTATCGGCAAAAAGGCAAATTATGAAGAAAATCAAGCGAAGCCTTGGAAAATTCGTGAAATAGTCGTAATTTTGCAAACGTAATATTCTAACAATATAATACATAAATGGATGGAGATACAACTGAACGATTATCACAAGAAAGTCAATGCCCAAAAGATGGCTTCCATGGCTTATTGGCGAGAGCATCCGCTTTCGCTGGAGAAGTGCTTAGCTCAATTCAAGCGCTTGCGGGAACAACGGCTTGCAAGGGAGTCCAAATCGCAAAGTTAAATATCAAGCATTACATCTATGAATAAAGATATTATCAACGAGTTCGCATCCTTCGATGAGTATCTTCGACAAGGAGAGCCTTCGCAGAAGGAAAGGGCCGAGAATTGGAAAACGGCTATCGGATTGCAGGCTGTAGATGGGCTGCAACCATCGGCGTATCTCATAGATGTGGCTAAGCGAAATATCGAAGGAGAAATCACTCTGGATGAAACCAGAAAACTGATTGACTCTTACTATCAGAGCAAGACGGTCCGTACACCTAAGGATGAAGACGAGGAAGAGGCAGATAAGGTTTCAGCCAACATCGCGAAGATTCTCGCCAGTAAGACCTTTGCCTTCAATACCAACGGATATGTTTCCCTGCATCGAAGAATATTCGAGGGAGTATTCAAGCACGCAGGAGAAATCCGCCAATACGATATTTCCAAGAAAGAATGGGTACTCGAAGGAGATTCCGTAAACTACCTGAATTGGGAAGACTTGCGAAGAGCCTTGGATTGGGATATAGAGCAGGAGAAGAACTTCTCATATAAAGGTCTGACGGATGATGAAAAGATTGAGCATATTGCCAAATTCGTATCTGGTATCTGGCAAATCCACGCTTTTAGAGAGGGCAACACCCGAACCACGGCGATTTTCACCATCCAGTATCTTCGCTCTTTAGGCTATAAGGTGAATAATGAGATGTTTGCCAAGCATTCCTGGTATTTCCGCAATGCCCTGGTTCGTGCCAATTATCGCAATATCAATAAAGATATAGAGTACTCTCCTATCTACCTTGTTCGTTTCTTCAGAAACTTACTTCTAAAGGATAGTTGGGTTCTCAAAAACAGATATTTGCATATCCGACCGACCGATGATTGGAAAGAGCAGCCGAACTTAAATTCTCAAATAGGAAGTGGACAGAAAAACAACTTCATAAATAAAGAAGGAGAAGAAAATGTCCCAAGTTCGTCCCAAACTTGTCCCAAGTTCGTCCCAAGTTCGTACCAAGTAGAAGAACTCATTATACGTATAAATAATGATTATTTATCCATCGGTGATATAATGAACCTGTTTGGATTAAAAAACAGAACCAGATTTAGAAAAGAATACATTACCCCAGCCCTAACCGAAGGAGCCTTGGAGATGAAATACCCAAACACCCCAAGACACCCCCGCCAGCAATATCGAATGACAGAACTGGCAAAGACCTGGAAAGAATGGTATGAAAGAAGGATATGAGAAAAAGGAATAAATAACATCATAATAAAAATAGAAAACAAAAACAAGTAATGAAGAAAAAAGCAACGGTCCTTATCGCCTCTATCATGGCGTTCTGCGGAATCAATACCGCTCACGCTGACGAGGGAATGTGGACAATTTACAACTTGCCTAACGCTGTGTATGAGATGATGCAGCGCGAAGGCTTCAGTATGACTTACGACCAACTCTACAATGGCGAGAACGCCTTGAAGAATGCCGTAGTCAATTTCTCTGGCTATTGCTCAGGCGTAGTCGTTTCTCCAGACGGATTGGTCTTCACCAACCACCATTGCGGTTTCGAAGCTATCCGAAGCCACTCTACCGTGGAGCACGACTATATGCTCAATGGTTTCTTTGCAAAATCTTACGCAGAGGAATTGCCTAACGAGAATATGTTCGTCAGTTTCATGGTTGACCAGAAAGACGTAACCGACAAGGTGATGAGTCTCGGTTATGAGCAGCTCGACAACAAGAAACGAAGCGAGCTTGTGGATTCTCTGGAGAATGCCATGAGCAAGGAGGTGAAGAAGAACGATTCTACCCTTCACGTCAGCATCAAGCCTTTCTATGAGGGCAACAAGTGGTACGCTACTACTTACCGCGACTTCACCGACCTGCGTTTAGTATTCACCGTACCAAAGTCTATGGGTAAGTTCGGTGGTGACACAGATAACTGGATGTGGCCTCGCCAGACTTGCGATTTCTCTGTATTCCGTATCTATGCCGACCCTAAGACCAATGGTCCTGCTGCCTACAGCAAGGATAATGTGCCTTACAAGCCAAAGCGTTGGGCACAGGTTTCCCTCCAGGGTTACAAGGACGGCGACTATGCGATGACCATGGGTTATCCTGGTAGTACCGAACGATACCTCTCCAGCTATGGCATCCAGATGATGCGTGACGCAGAAAATGCTCCTCGTGCCCAGGTACGCGGCATCAAGCAGGAAGTAATGCAGAAGCACATGCGTGCCAACGAGGCTGTGCGCATCAAGTATGACAGCAAGTACGCCCAGAGCTCCAACTACTGGAAGAATGCTATCGGTATGAACAAGTGCATCGACTCTATCGGCATCATCAACCTGAAGCGTGAATACGAGACTCGTCTCCGTGCTTGGCAAGATACAGCCAAAGCTGCAAACGACCTCGCCCACAAGGTGGATTTCGACAAGCTCGCCCAGCTCTACAAGGAGAGCGCTGACGTAACTTATGCATGGACCAACTTTGCAGAGTCATTCACTCGCCGTAGCAACGTAGAGTTCTCTACCCGTGCTTTCAAACTTCAGAATGGCATGGAGGTAAAGGGTTCCGAGAAGAATAAGAAGAAGCAATATCATGAGTTTGAGGACAACTCAGATGAATGGGATATGGCACTCGACAAAGAGGTGCTCGCTACCCTTCTGAAAAACTACAAGGAGCACGTTGATGCAAAATGGCTGCCTAAGTTCTACAACATCATCGACACTCAGTTTGGAGGTGATTATACGAAATATGTAGATTATCTCTGGGAGAAGTCACTCCTCATGAAGAAGGGTGCTAAGCTCTACTTCAACAAGAAGGGATATGAGAAAGACCCAGGTGTAAATTACAGTATGGATCTGAATGACATTTACGCCGACTTCGTAGAGAAGATGGGAGCCGTATCTGATTCTATCGCCGAGCAGGAGAAGTATCTCTGTGCTGCCAAACTGCGCATGGAGGAAGACATGCCTCACTATAGCGACGCCAACTTCACCATGCGATTGAGCTACGGACAGGTGGGCGGTTTCGACCTCGGCGGCAAGCCATCAGGCTACTATACTACAGCTGAGAGCATCGTAGAGAAGATGAAGCAGGGCGATAAAGTCATCGATTATTTCGCTGAGCCTATCATGCACAAACTCCTCTCTGAGAAAGACTTCGGCAAGTATCAGGACAAGACTACAGGCAAGATGCAGCTTTGCTTCTTGACCAACAACGACATTACTGGCGGTAACTCTGGTAGCCCAATGTTCAATGGCAAGGGCGAGTTAATTGGCCTTGCTTTCGATGGCAACTGGGATAGTCTCAGCTCAGACATCAACTTCGACAAGCGCCTGGCTCGCTGTATCGGCGTAGATATTCGCTATGTGCTCTACCTGATGGATAAGTGGGGACACGCAGACCGCCTCTTGAAGGAGATCAATGCGAAGTAAATCCTATCTCTGAATCAACAGAGATGATATAAAGAGGTTTATCCTGGGATAAAGATTAGTCTTAGGATGATATAAAAAGAGCGGAAAATCAGCTGTTAACTGTTAACCTGTTAACTCCTGGCTTTCCGCTCTTGTTTTATTTAGTCTTTCTATTCTTATTATCTTGCTGATTTTCAGTTTATTTTTATCTTACAGATTCGCAACCTACAGAATTCCAATTAATATTGCGAGATATTATTCAGCTCCTTCAATGAAACCTGACGAGGTTTTTCGGCGAGTTTCTTCTTCAATTCATCCACCGTTTTTTCTACAGATGGATTGAAAGAAGCAGAGCGCATGTAATCAATTACACTCTGATAGAAAGCCTTGCCTTCTGGATATTTGGCAGCCTTCTCCAAATCGCTCATGCAGACAAGGAACTTTCCGGCTCCCACCTTCCATTCCATGACCAAACCAAGTTTATGATTCCGCTACCATTGCCAGTTGGTGTGCATTTCCATTTTGGGCTTGATAAGATTGTCAGAAAGTTGCTTCAATAATTCCATATTTCTTGCCTTATTTGATGTTTACAGCTACAATTATACAAAAATTGCGGTAAAAACACCGCAATTTGCTAAAGAAATTGCTGTATTTTTACCGCAAATATGGATATTGCATCAAAACATCCCTTTGATGCAGACTTTCATCTTATTATAAATCGCTGCCTAAACTACTTCTTCTTAGGACGACGACGAGCCCAACCTTCTTCCTCGAAGTTTGGCTCCTCGCCCTTGAATTTCACATTGTCATTGTTCTGGAAGAACTGACGCCAGTCGCCTGTTTCCTCCTCACGGCGTGCTTTCTTTCCACCACGACCTTTCTCTGAGCCACGGCTTCCACGACCTCCACGCTCAAAACGAGCATCATCAGAACCTCTGCGTCCACGGGAACCCTTCTCTGCAGAACGTCCGCCACGACCGCTTCTGCCCTCAGCATCACGGCCACCACGACTGCCTCTGCCATGACCTTCCTCGTCAGCATCATTACATCTTACGGTTCTGCCCTTGTACTCAGTTCCGTTCAAAGCCTTCATCACGCGCTTCGCATCCTCCTCAGGCACCTCGATGTAGGCAAACTTACTCAGCAGGTCGATGTGACCCACCTCCTGGCGACCCTTCACGTGCTTGTTCAGATACTGCATGATTTCGCCCGGATAGAAACCATCAGCCTTACCCAGATTGATGAAGAGGCGCTTGAATCCAGCCTCAGTTTCGTGCTTTCTACGACCACCAGAAACCTTGCCACGCTCACCACGACTTCCACGACCTTCGCCGTTACGTGAACCCTTACCGCTCTCTGGCTTCACAATCTCAGGAGCATTCTTGTAGTAATCCAGGAACTTACCGAAGGTGATGGTCACCATCTTCTTGATGATATCCTCCTTGTCGATGTACTCAAATTGGCGGTTGATTTCAGCCATGTATGGAGCAATCTGATCCTCATCCACATCCGTCTTCATGATATCGTCCATGGTCTTGAAGAGCTGCTTCTTGCAGATTTCCTCTGGGGTTGGCAAAACGCCATCCACGAAGTCCTTGCCTATCTGCTTCTCAATCTGGCGAACCTTGAATTTCTCACGAGTATGGATAATAGAGATGGAAGTTCCCTTCTTTCCGGCACGACCGGTACGACCGCTTCGGTGGGTGTAACTTGCCACATCGTCAGGCAAACCATAGTTGATAACGTGAGTCAGATCATCTACGTCCAGACCACGTGCTGCCACATCAGTAGCCACCAGGAACTGAACGGTATGGTTGCGGAACTTCTGCATGGTGAGGTCACGCTGCTGCTGGCTCAAGTCGCCGTGCAGAGCCTCGGCATTATATCCATCCTTGATAAGTTTATCAGCGATATCCTGCGTCTCCAATTTGGTGCGGCAGAAGATAATCGCAAAGATGCGTGGATAGAAGTCCACGATGCGCTTCAGGGCGAGATACTTGTCCTTGGCATTTACCAGATAGTAGATGTGGTTTACATGCTCAGCACCCTCGTTGCGCGAACCCACTACGATTTCCTTGTGGTCGTGCAGGTAGTTGAGGGCAATCTTCTCGATGTCCTTGCTCATGGTAGCCGAGAAAAGCAGGGTATTTCTATCTTCCGGCACGTTCTCAAAGATGGCATTGATGCTCTCAGAGAAGCCCATGTTGAGCATCTCGTCAGCCTCATCAAGCACCACGTTATTGACGTGTTCCAACTGAGCCACACCGCGATTAATCAGGTCGAGCAATCGTCCAGGAGTAGCCACGATAATCTGCACACCATGCTTCAGGGTGCGTATCTGGCTTCCGATGTCAGTACCACCATAGACTGCAGCAATATGCAAACCGTCGATGTACTTGGCAAAACTGTTCAAATCGTCTGCTATCTGGAGACAAAGCTCACGTGTAGGACTGAGGATGACAGCCTGCGTCTCCTTGCTATTAGCATCAGTCTTCTGGATAACCGGAATACCGTAGGATGCGGTTTTACCCGTACCCGTCTGCGCCAACGCAATCACGTCGTTTTTATTACCGAGCAAATATGGGATTACTTCTTCCTGAACTGGCATTGGATTCTCAAATCCAAGCTCTTCGATGGCACGGCGAATCTCTTCGCTCACGCCCAATTCTTTAAATGTCTTCAAATCTTTTTAACCTTAATTCATGTATAATCAAATAGAAGGCCGAATTCACCCTCCCAGCCATGAATTAGGGTGCAAAATCCTTCTAAAACGCTTGCGGCAATCATATAGTTTTATTAAGATTGCCTAAATTCGGGTGCAAAGTTACGAAAAAACTTTGAATTTCTTGCAGATTTCTCTATTATTTCATTACCTTTGCACGAAATAACAAACAATCGAATGATATGAAAAAAGTAATTTTCACTCAAGAATGGATGGCAATGCATCCATACGAGAAACCTAATGAAGTGGATCAATATTATACGGAGTTATCCAATGAAATATACCACGCCCTCGACGATGCCTGCTTCACGCATCAGTTCAAAGACGTGGAAGATGCCAAGCAGCTCGCCCTCTGCATCGCCGGATATTTTGAGGACGTGCTCTCCGGTACTTGTATCTGGAAGACTTTCACCGCAGAATGCAAGAAGCGATATGGTTCATACATCCCGTTCTATGAGAACGAAAAGGAGTTTGTCAAGAACTCTCTCAATGAAGATGATGCGCCATACGATCCGGACGAGATCAACATCTCCGACATCAAGTTCCTGTGCTGGCACCATTACCAGCAGAGTGCCTACATCCAGGAGGCCGTACCTTTCCTCTTCAGTACGATAGAACTGGCAGCCAAACTGGTGTATAATCTTCTCGACAAGGAGTATGAAACTGCACCGGAAAACGAGCGTCTGCGTGAATTTCTCTGCGAGTTGCCTACAGCAGAAGACAAGTTCCTGGAATACAGAGACGTGCTGGCATGGTTTCACTATAACTGCTTCTTCAACATCAACAATCTCAAGCGCCTGCAGTTCGACCTCGAAAAGCTCGCCCGCTCTCCACAGGGCTTCAATGAAATCATCGCCTACTCCATCCAGATAGAGCACACAATGAACGATCGCCACAATCTTTTGGCTCTCACCTCTGCTGAATGGCTTGCCAAGATCAGCAAGCATCATCCTGCCCACAAACTCTGGACGGACATCGATTACAAGGGAACCAGAGCCTTCAGAATGATGAAAGAGGATGAGAAATTCTTCTATCTGAAGGATTTGTATGAGGAAGAAGATGATCCGGAGAAGACCTCAAAGGAGAATCAGGAGAAGGCAGAAGAAGGGAGCCTCATCAGAGTGCTCAAGGAATCTACCAATATTGGGGATGCTTCTTCCTTCCTCAGCGGCGAGAATGTGCTCGTATGCAATCTCTTCCGATTTGGTGGAGACTGGTGGCAAACCGGTGCTCTCCTCGATCCTACTTATGAAGACAACAAGGCTCAGATAGAGGCTGAGAGAAATATTCAGAAACACAAGAAGAGCATCCACGACTACAATCTGCTCAAGCAGAATGGCTATGGAGACAAGTTTGTGTTCATCGAGGATGTCAAGACGATGAAGGAATTCCTGAAGAATATCGGTTTCGAACTGCCTTCCAACATCAGTTTCCCTCAGAAATACGAAAAGGGAATCATCGTGTACGGAAGTCCTTATACGGGCATCAACATCAGCTTCGGAACCGCCCATTGCATCGCTTCGCCTGAAAACCCATACTACAATGCCGAGCGTGCAGCAGAGGACTGTTTCAATATCATCTCCGGCAACGGTCTTCCTTTCCCTTACGAGATTGTTTGCAAGCTGATAGAAAAGGGAATGCTTCCTGATGCCAACATCTTCACCAGCCGATATGTGAAGGAAGAGGGTCTGAAGATTACTCAGGCCAATATCCAGTTCCTTGCCGATTACTATCTGATGGGCAGAAAGGACAAGGACTTGTCGCCTGAAGAGTTGTGGTAAAGATTGATTTCGTATATTCAAAAAGTTCACTACGCTAACGGCATTTTTTAAGGGGTTAGCGTAGTGGACTTTTGATATTTAAGAGAAGAAAAAGCGGAAAATCAGCTGTTAACTGTTAACTCTGTTAACCCCAGCTGTTCTTCCGCTCTTCTTTATTATAAATGTTGACAGACATTCTTTTGCTGTCTTCAAACAATATTAAAGAGCTATCAGCTTGCAACAATTATTAAATATACGTAATTTTCCATATAAATATGTAATAAAGTACATATCCGTCATCATTTTTAGTAATTTCGCAGTTAGTAATTCTAAAATCACTAATTATGAAATTCGTAGATAGAATCAAGGAACAAGCTGTTTTACAGACAGCTTTGGAGTCTAAAGCGTCAAACTTCATCGTGATATACGGACGAAGGAGACTTGGGAAATCAACTCTCATCAGAAGAGTGTTGAAGGATGGAGACATTTACTTTGAAGCCAACCTAAGCGAGAAGACTACCCAACTAAGTCTGTTGGCACGCACCATAGGCACGGAATATCCGGGCTTTGACAGCCCTGTGTATTCTTCCTGGGAAGACATCATCATGGCTTTCAACTACCGTTGCAAGGAAAACGCAACACTTGTCTTGGACGAGTTCCCATATCTTGTTCAGAAAGATCCAGCCTTACCTTCTAATCTACAACGAATCCTCGACTTGCGTCTTGCTGGAATAGATAAATTGCGCTGTAACATCATCATCTGCGGCTCTTCGCAAAGAATGATGCACGGACTCTTACTAGGCTCAGAACCTCTTTATGGCAGAGCTGACCGCATTTTCACCCTGCGCCCGGTTAGGTTGCCTTGGTGGCAAGAAATCATCAACACCTCAGCCAAGGAACTTGTGGAAGAGTACTCTATATGGGGAGGAGTGCCCCAGTACTGGAGCCAACGAGAAAGATTCGACTCTTTGGAAGAAGCCGTCCAGGAACTGATATTAGACGAAATGGGAAATCTCTATGACGAGCCTACCCGTCTGTTTATGGATGAGGTATCAGATATCGCACCTTATTCGTCAATTATGCTTGCAGTGGGCAGTGGAAAGCAGAAGTATTCCAGCATTTCCGATGCTCTTGGCAAGACTACGGCAGAACTTGCCAAACCGATGAAAATTCTGACAGAAATGGCTTTCCTCAGAAAGGAAGTACCATTTGGCGAAAATCCGCTGAAGACCAAGAAGATTCTTTATCGGATAGATGACCCATTCATGGCGTTCTACTACAGATTCATCGAGCCAAACAAGTCTATGATTGCCTTGGGTCGTGGCAACATTGCAAGGAAATTCATCAATGACGGATTCACCGGTCATGTGGCTGAGGTTTGGGAAAGACTGTGCCAGATGGCTGTCTGTGGTAGCGACATAGAAGGTCACACATGGGGTGAAGCCTCACGCTGGTGGGGCAAGGTTCCCATCTTTGAAGAAGGAAAGAGAACCCCTGTCGGCAACGAGGAACTTGAATTTGATGTTGTTGCAGAAGACCTTTTTGACAAGAACACAATACTTGTAGGAGAATGTAAATGGACAGCCCCTGATTATGCGGACCGGCTCTTGGAAAAGCTGAAGAGAAAGGTGGCTCTCGCCCCATTTGCTCAGGGAAAGAATGTAATATACCTCCTTTTCCTAAGAGAAAGGCCATTACCTGGTCCTCAGCCTTGCAAGGTAATATTGCCAGATGAAGTGGCAAGTTTGCTGCATCATTGAGCTAATCTAAATTATGTTCCGTAAGGTAATGATTAAAACTTGGTCGCACTGAGGATGAAATGAAAAAGAGGGTGTGTCATAAGTCTGTGACGCACCCCTTTTTATTTTTTGCCTTTTCA
>OWIS01000337.1_pt1 | contig 17714 bp, 8 predicted proteins | sample 1732611 | NCBI WGS metagenome assembly OWIS01 (sample SAMN05065734, study PRJEB22554) | human gut metagenome | biome: ENVO:2100002; feature: ENVO:00000062; material: ENVO:00002003 | host: Homo sapiens | place: USA
TTGTTGCTCAGGCACTTATAAATAATGTTAAACTATAGTGTTGCGGAATTAAGAATTGACAATTTGGAAAAGTGATAAAATCTAAAAATAAAATAACATGAACAGAACGATTTTTTTCATATCCCTGGCTCTTGCGATGTTTGCAATGGTGGGGAATGCGGCTGCCAGCCAGGCTGACCCGCAAGCTGACGGAAATTTGCCGGCTCTGCGTGTAGAAGGCAAGAATCTGGTTGATGCCAACGGCAAGACCGTGGTGCTGCATGGTGTGATGGATACGCCCAACCGCTACTTCAACGGCTGGCGATGGCAACAGTGGAAGGCTGACTATTCGGAAGCCGACATCCAGCCTTGCCTGGAATATTTCTCCAAGCAGTTTGCTGCCATCACCGACAAGGAGCAGGGCGCTTACTGCACCGTGTTCCGTCTGCACATGGATCCCTGCTGGACCAACGATCCATCGAAGAAGGCAGAGAACGAGGCCGATATCTCGGCATTCAACATGGCGCGCTATCGCCTCTATCTCCAGAAACTCTATATCCCATTAATTAAGGATGCCATCGCCCACGGACTCTACGTCATCGTGCGTCCACCGGGTGTATGTCCTGGCGACATCAGCGTAGGCGATAAGTACAACAGCTACCTGAAGTCGATATGGAAGGCCTTTGCTGCCGATGAGTATATCCGGCAGAATTCGGGTATTATCTCTATCGAACTAGCCAACGAGCCGGTGAGGGTTCATCTGAGTGATGGCTCTAATTCGGATAAAGCACTGCATGATTACTTCCAGCCGGTGGTTGACGAGATTCGCGCACAGGGCTTCAAGGGCATCATCTGGGTGCCGGGTGCGGGCTATCAGAGCCAGTATCAGAATTACGCCAAGTATCCTATCACCGACAGTGAGGATAATTTCTCGTATGCCGTACATGTATATTCCGGCTGGTATGGCAACATGACCGACAAGAACTGCAATCACGATACCTTTATCCGCAACTTCAAGAGTCAGGTGCCGATGGTAGAGACGAAGCCTATCATGGTAACGGAGATAGACTGGAGTCCGGAAGATCCTGACAAGGCGAGCGAAGGTCACTACAACGAATGGGGCCAGTGGACTCAGCCTAACCTGGGCAGCTGGGCAACGGCATCCACCTCGAAATGGGGAATGGCATGGAAGGCAGTGCACGACCATTACGGCAACATCGGTATGACCCTTACCCATCCTCAGGAGTATTACGACATAGACGAGTATCTGAAAACAGGCAAGGTGATTCCGGGCTTCCAGAATGCCAAGAAGCACAAACTCTTTGAAGAGTGCTGCGGCTATGCCTGCATGAACTGGTACAAGGAATGGTACATGAAACAGATGGATACGGGAATTGAGCAGAATGTGAACGATGAAGAAGTTATCGCCACCTATTATTATAATATAGCTGGTGTAAAAGTGAATAAACCTGAAAAAGGTATTTATGTAGTGAAACAATTGTTAAAGGGCGGAAAGGCTCGTTCTTACAAAGTTTGTTATTAACGACAAAGTATCTGTTACAAGAGACAAAGTGTATCTGAAATGAAACAAGTATCTTTGCACCCGCGAATAGACAATCATATAAAATATGTGAATGCATAAACTATAAAACATAAATCAAAAATGAATAGAACATGATTGAACAAGTGTTAACAATGAAACGGACAGCAGCCTTATGCTTGGTGGGAGCTTTCTGCAGCCTGAATGCTCAGGCACAGAAGATCCAGGTCAAGGGTAATCTTGTTGACGGTACAGGTGAGCCTCTGATAGGTGCCACTGTAAAAGTAAAGGGAAATCCCGGTGTCGGTGCTGTCACCGACTTAGATGGTAATTTCAGTATCAGTGTTCCTTCAGAGAATTCTATCCTCGTATTTACATACGTAGGTATGAAGACCAAGGAAGTAAAGATTGGTACGAAGAGAGAGTTCAAACTTACCCTTGAAGACGACAACGCCATCGGCGAAGTTGTAGTCGTTGGTTATGGTCAGCAGAAGAAGGCTTCTGTGGTGGGTTCCATCACCCAGACTACTGGCGAGGTTTTGGAGCGTGCAGCTGGTGTCAGCGACGTTGGTTCAGCCTTGACAGGTAACCTCCCAGGAGTTGTTACAATCCAAGGCAATGGTATGCCTGGTGAGGAGGAACCTCAGATTATCATCCGTGGTTCTAGTTCATGGAACAATTCCGACCCTCTCGTTCTCGTTGATGGTATTGAACGTCCTCTGAGCAGCGTGGACATCTCTTCTGTGGAGAGCATCTCTGTACTGAAGGATGCTTCTGCTACTGCAGTCTATGGTGTGAAGGGAGCCAATGGTGTCATCTTGGTTACCACCAAGCGTGGTCAGGAAGGCAAGGCTAAGATTGACGTTGGTTTCAATGCTACGTTGAAAGCTCCTTCTAAGTTGCCTAATAAGTACGACTCTTATGATGCGTTGATGCTTCGCAACCAAGTGGTAGAGCGTGAACTGGGCATTTATCCTGAAGGTGTTTCATATCTTCGTCCTCAGTCTTTTATAGACAACTATCGAAACCAGACTACGCAGGAGCAGCGTGAACGTTATGCCAATGTGGATTGGCAGGATGCACTTTTCAAAAAGTCTGCTATGTCTTATAATGCCAACGTGAACGTGAGTGGTGGTACAAAATTCGTTAAGTACTTCGCTTCTGCTGATTTCGTGCATGAGGGTGACGTTAAAGGGCGGAAAGGCTCGTTCTTACAAAGTTTGTTATTAACGACAAAGTATCTGTTACAAGAGACAAAGTGTATCTGAAATGAAACAAGTATCTTTGCACCCGCGAATAGACAATCATATAAAATATGTGAATGCATAAACTATAAAACATAAATCAAAAATGAATAGAACATGATTGAACAAGTGTTAACAATGAAACGGACAGCAGCCTTATGCTTGGTGGGAGCTTTCTGCAGCCTGAATGCTCAGGCACAGAAGATCCAGGTCAAGGGTAATCTTGTTGACGGTACAGGTGAGCCTCTGATAGGTGCCACTGTAAAAGTAAAGGGAAATCCCGGTGTCGGTGCTGTCACCGACTTAGATGGTAATTTCAGTATCAGTGTTCCTTCAGAGAATTCTATCCTCGTATTTACATACGTAGGTATGAAGACCAAGGAAGTAAAGATTGGTACGAAGAGAGAGTTCAAACTTACCCTTGAAGACGACAACGCCATCGGCGAAGTTGTAGTCGTTGGTTATGGTCAGCAGAAGAAGGCTTCTGTGGTGGGTTCCATCACCCAGACTACTGGCGAGGTTTTGGAGCGTGCAGCTGGTGTCAGCGACGTTGGTTCAGCCTTGACAGGTAACCTCCCAGGAGTTGTTACAATCCAAGGCAATGGTATGCCTGGTGAGGAGGAACCTCAGATTATCATCCGTGGTTCTAGTTCATGGAACAATTCCGACCCTCTCGTTCTCGTTGATGGTATTGAACGTCCTCTGAGCAGCGTGGACATCTCTTCTGTGGAGAGCATCTCTGTACTGAAGGATGCTTCTGCTACTGCAGTCTATGGTGTGAAGGGAGCCAATGGTGTCATCTTGGTTACCACCAAGCGTGGTCAGGAAGGCAAGGCTAAGATTGACGTTGGTTTCAATGCTACGTTGAAAGCTCCTTCTAAGTTGCCTAATAAGTACGACTCTTATGATGCGTTGATGCTTCGCAACCAAGTGGTAGAGCGTGAACTGGGCATTTATCCTGAAGGTGTTTCATATCTTCGTCCTCAGTCTTTTATAGACAACTATCGAAACCAGACTACGCAGGAGCAGCGTGAACGTTATGCCAATGTGGATTGGCAGGATGCACTTTTCAAAAAGTCTGCTATGTCTTATAATGCCAACGTGAACGTGAGTGGTGGTACAAAATTCGTTAAGTACTTCGCTTCTGCTGATTTCGTGCATGAGGGTGACCTCTTCCGTGTGTATGACAATGGTCGTAACTATAACTCTGGCTATGGATACAATCGTATCAATGTTCGTAGTAACTTGGACTTTGCCATCACTAGTAGCACTACTTTGAAGGTAAATGTGGCTGGTAGCAATGGCGTAAGAAAAGCTCCTTGGAGTAACATGAGCAATAGTGAGTGGCAGATTGGTCAGCAGTGGGCTGGTGCTTATAACATCGCCCCAGATGTGTTCTTGCCACAATATTCTGACGGCACATGGGGATTCTATCCAGCTGCTTCCAATGTAAGTAACTCTGCACAGAATCTTGCTATCGGTGGTACAGCACAGGCTACAACCACTCGTATCAATACAGACTTTTCCCTTGAGCAGAAATTGGATTTCATAACCAAAGGCTTAAATTTCCGTGGTACTATCTCTTGGGATAATGTTTTTGTTGAGACAGGACGAGGTATCAATGACTTGAATAATGAAGCCCAGACTAAGTATATTGATCCTGAAACAGGTCAGATTACTTATGGTAAAGAACTTGAAGGACAGAACAAGTTTGATTGGCAGCAAGGTGTGAACTGGTCAACGGAAGGTGGTTCTGTAGATAATAACCAGACTGTTCGCAACCTCTACTATCAGTTGCAGCTCAACTGGGCTCGCAAGTATGGACAGCATGATGTATCAGCCATGGGCTTGTTCTCACGTCAGGAGAATGCACGTGGTAGTGTGATGCCAAGTTACCGTGAGGACTGGGCGTTCCGTGCTACCTATAGCTATGCAGGTCGTTACAACATCGAGTATAATGGTGCCTATAACGGATCAGAAAAGTTCAGCAAGGACAATCGTTTTGCCTTCTTCAATTCAGGTGCTATCGGATGGACCATTACTGAGGAAAACTTCATGAAGTATCTTCGTGACAAGCACATCGTCGATATGTTGAAGTTCCGTGCTTCCTATGGTGAGATTGGTGATGACAACATAGGTGACCCATTTGATTCTACTCGTCGCTGGTTGTATATGAGTCAGTGGGCGTATGGCGGCAAGAGTACTATGGATCTCGACCATACAGAGAGCATCTATACATGGTATCGACAGAACACTCTTGGAAATGATAATGTGAAATGGGAAACAGTTAAGAAAACCAACTTCGGTGTCGATTATGGTTTCTTGGGAGGCTTGATTACTGGTTCTTTGGATTTCTTCTGTGATCGTCGTAATGACATCTTGATTTTCGGCTCCAACCGTTCTGTTCCTTCTTATTTCGGAACGACAGCGCCTACTATTAATAAAGGTAAGGTTCGTACCAGTGGTTACGAGTGGGAATTGAAACTTAATAAGGTGTTTGCTAATGGCTTGCGACTCTGGGGTAATTTCAATATGACCCATGCCAAGAATAAGGTAATTTTGAAGGATGATGCCATCCTTACTCCAAGTTATCAAAAGGAGGCAGGATTTGCCATGAATCAGTATCGCTCTTATATAGATAGGGGCTTTATCAATAATATTGATGATTTGATAGGTTCTCCGGCGCACGACTCCAATGACAATCACCGTTTGGTTGGTGACTATTACATTGTCGATTTCAATGGTGATGGTGTTGTTGATAGCAAGGACTCGGCTCCTGTAGGTTATAGCAGTAGTCCGCAGAACACCTATAATGCTACTATTGGTTTCGAATGGAAGGGATTCTCTGCTTTCGCTCAGTTCTATGGAGTAACTGATGTGACCCGTGACGTATCATTGACAAGCTTTGGTAATATGCTTGATAATGTTTATGATACTGGTACTTGGTGGAATAAGAATCAAAGCAATGCAGAATGTATCCTCCCTCGTTGGGGTGCCACTGCTTCAAGTTACACCTATGGTACACAGTTTATGTATGATGGCTCTTACATTCGTTTGAAGAATGTCGAGATTGCTTATACCTGGACCAAGGGTTGGATTAAGGCATTAGGCGTAAACTACCTCAAGGTTTACTTGAATGGTAATAACCTCTGGCTCTGGACTCGTATGCCTGATGACCGTGAGGCAAACCTCGGTGGTGGTGGCTGGATGGGAGCATACCCTACGGTTCGCCGCTTCAACTTAGGTGTTAAATTCTCATTGTAATTATAAAAAAAATATTCAGATGAAAAATAAGATAAAGACATTATTGTTGACGGGATGCGTCTCGCTGGCTCTCGGTACTTCGCTGAGTTCTTGTCAAGACTACTTGGACAAGGAGCCAGATTCAACAGTTTCTGCAGACGATGCCTTTGCTAATTTCCGTAATTTCCAAGGTTTCGTTGAGGAAATATACAACTGTATCCCTGATAAAGAGAAATGTAACTGGTGTCCTTCATGGAACTGGGGTGATGATGAAATCTTCAATCCTGAGGCTGATAATAGAATGACCCATCAGGTTGATTTAGGTAACTTCCGTGCATGGGAATCTACTGGTAACTGGCTAAAGCGTGAAGGTTCTTCTACTTCCACAGATAAGTTCGCACACGGTATTTGGAACCATGCGTGGTATTGCATCAGAAAATGTAATCTCGGTTTACAGAATATCGACAAGTTTGTGACTGGAAGTGCTGAAGAGAAAAAACTGATAGAGGGTCAGCTCTATTTCTTCCGTGCATGGTGGCATGAGGAAATGATGGAGTATTTTGGTGGTATGCCTTATGTGGATACTTATCTCGATGCCAATGCCGAGCTGAATTTACCACGCCTTTCTTATCAGGAATGCGCTGATAAAGCGGCAGCAGATTTCCGCAAGGCTGCCGATTTGTTGCCTATTAATTGGGATAAGACTTCTGCAGGTGCTGCCACACAAGGTAAGAATGATCTTCGCATCAATAAGATCATGGCTCTTGGTTATCTTGGTAAAACCTATCTTTGGGCTGCTAGTCCTTTGATGAAGAATGGTGCGCAGACTGGTGCCAGCAAGAATGGCAAGACTTATGATTATGATCAAGAATATGCTAAGAAGGCAGCTGAGGCTTTTGGTGAACTGCTCTCTCTTGTGGAAGCTGGTCAGACACAATATGCATTGGCAGAGTTTAAGTACAAAGACATCTACAATCATGAGAAATCTGATGATGCCAATAGCTGTTTTTCTGATATATTCTATACCAAGAAGCAGAACTGGAAAATGCCTGGAACGGTTGAAGCTATCTTCCGTGGTCCATCTGCTGATTTCAATGGCTCTAACTGGAACACCTCTAAGGTCTTTGGCCCTAAGGTACAGAAAGTAGTTGATCGAGATAATGTCATTCACCAACCTACAGCCAACCTTGTAGAGGCTTATGGAATGGCTAACGGAGAACCAATCTATTTGGTTGAGAATGGTCAGTATGTACTCAATCCAAAGTCTGGTTTCGACCCTACCCATCCTTTCAAAAATCGTGATCCCCGTTTCTACCACGATATCGTCTTCGATGGTTTTAAGTATTTGAACGGATCACCTGGTCAGTATGCAGATTTACAGTATTGCCAATTATATACGGGTGGTAATATGCGCCCAATAGCAAATGCAAGCCGTACGGGTTATTTCATTCAGAAGTTGGTGCCTCATACTTGTAATGAAGTGGATAAAGATTACGACTGGGGTTCAGCTTTCCACTGCTATTTGCCATATATGCGTCTTGCAGACATATACTTGATGTATGCAGAGGCTTGTGCAGCATACGGTGGTGCTTCTGGCAAGTCTTCAAACTTTGGTAAGACCGCAGAAGATGCAATTAATACACTTCGCGACCGTTGTGGTGCAGGTCATGTTGCTCCAGAATTTGTTGCAGACAGCCATAAGTTCATGGACGAGGTCCGTCGTGAGCGTGAGGTAGAACTTTCTTTCGAAGGATTCCGTTTTTGTGACTTGCAGCGTTGGTTGCTTCTGACAGAGGCACCATATAATCAAAAATTCTCACAGGAGTTTGACCGTGTGGAAAGTCCAGACTTCTATACGGAGAATGATCCTAAGGACGCTGAGGTTGCCAATTATCGCAGAGAGTTGATATTGACTCGTAATTTCGATGCCAAGCACTATTGGTTCCCATTGCCAATCAAGGAGACTCAGCTCTATCCAGAGTTTAATCAAAATCCTGGCTGGTAAGGTTTAAAATTATAAATTAGTAATACTAAATGAATAATGATAGTATGAATTCAAGATTCAAATCATATAATTATAAGCTTTTTGTAGCAAGTCTCGTGGCTTTGGCTCCTCTTGGTGCCAATGCCAAGACTGCACAGACAAGCGAATCCGACACAGCCAGTGCCGACAAGGAGATGGTTCAGGTGGCTTACCGAAAGGTAGCCAAGGATGACCTCTTGGGCGGTGTGTCTGTAGTCGATGTAGAGAACTTGATGAAGAAGAACTACCATACTTATAGCCTCGACAATATGCAAGGTTATGTAGGTGGTTGGAATGGCAATTCTCTCTGGGGTATGGATGCCGACAACGCTGGTTATCTCGTCTTGGTAGATGGTGTGCCTCGTGAAGCTAACAACGTTCAACCAAGTGAGATTGCACAGATATCTTTCCTCAAGGGTGCGCAGGCTGTAGTGCTCTATGGTAGCAAGGCTGCCAAGGGTGCTGTAGTCATAACCACCAAGCGTGGTCATAATGACGGCTTGAAGGTCGAGGTGCAGGCTAATGCAGGTTTGAATGTAGCAACGTCTTATCCTGAGTATCTTAGCAGTGCAGAGTATATGACTCTCTATAACGAGGCTCGTCGTAATGATGGTCTGTCTGAACTTTATTCTACTGAGGATATCTATAATCATGGAGCAGGTTTGAACCCTTATCGTTATCCTAATCTCGATTTCTATTCTTCTGATTATCTCAGAAAGGTGAACAGCCGTTATGAGGCTACTGCAGAAATCAGCGGTGGTGGTAAGCGAGCTCACTTCTATAGCAATATCAACTATTATCGCCAGGGCGATTATTTCAAGTTTGGTGAGGCTAAGAATAATAATACCCAGCGCTTCAGCGTTCGTGGTAATGTGGATATAGACATTACTGATGATATTAAGGCTTGGGTCAACTCCAGTGCAACCTTCTATGATTCTCATTCTGCAAAGGGTAATTACTGGGAAGCTGCTTCTACTTGGCGTCCTAATTTTCCACAGAATGCAGCTCCTCTTATCTCCACAGATATGATAGCCCCTAATGCTAAGGCTGCTTGGGACTTGATGAGCGTTGCGAAGTTGGTAGATGGCAAATACTTCCTTGCTGGTACTCAGGCAAACTCCTCTAATGTTTTTGCTGATATCTATTCTGCAGGAAGTAGTAAATTTACTAGTCGTCAATTCCAGTTTGATACGGGTGTCAATATCAACTTGCACAAGGTGTTGAAGGGCTTGTCTTTCGAGACTCATTTCGCAGTTGACTATGCCACCTCTTATAATACTTCTTTCGATAATAGCTATGCTGTTTATATCCCAACATGGGCTAACATCGATGGCAAGGATATGATTGTCGCATTGAAGAAGGAAGGTGAGGATAAAAAGTCTGGCAACCAGAACATCAGCGGAAGTACAGATAACCAGACCATGTTTTTCTCTGGTCAGTTAAACTACAACAATACTTTCAACAAGGTTCACAATCTGTCGGCAATGTTGATAGCTTCTGGCTTCCAGCAGTCGAAGTCTGGACAGTATCATAAGAACTCTAGTGCCAATCTTGCATTCGATGCTTCTTACAATTATGCCCAGAAGTATTACGCAGATTTAGGATTAGCTGCCATTCACTCTGCCCAGTTGGCTCCAGGTCATCGTGAGGCTCTCTCACCATCACTTTCTTTGGGTTGGAGACTCAAGAATGAGTCTTTCTTGAAGAATTCCAAGGTGGTAGATGACATGATGATTAGTGTATCAGGTAGTATTATCAATGAGGATATTGATATAGCAAATGGTGACAATCGCTACTATCTCTATCAGAGTATTTGGACTTCTGCTTACGGCTATGGATGGTATGATGGATCTAGCGATAAATACACCTATTCATTAAGAGGTGAGAACAAAGACCTTGATTTTATCAAGCGCAAAGAGTTGTCTCTGAATTTCAAGACATCCTTGTGGCAGAAATTGGTGACATTGGATGCAAGTTTCTTCATCAATTCGATGGAGGGTTATCTCATCACTTCGCCAACATTCTATCCATCTCATATGAATACTCCTTATCCAGTGGCTTCGTTTATGCCTGTACTTAATTACAACAATAATCGAAGAGTTGGATTTGATTTCGCTGCCAACTTCAATAAGAAGGTAGGTGATGTGGATCTCTCACTTGGTGTGACTGGTACTTACTATACAACCAAGGCTACCAAACGAGATGAGAACAACGTAGAGCAGTATCAGAACAGACAAGGAAAGGCACTTGATGGCATTTGGGGCTACAAGAGCGCAGGTCTCTTCCAAAACGAGGAGGAAATCAAAAATTCTCCAGACCAAAGCTATTTTGGTGGAACAGTTAAACCTGGTGACATCAAGTATGTGGATGTAAATGGTGATAATAAAATTGACCAATACGACCAAGTCTTCTTGGGTAAGGGTGGTTGGTACGGAGCACCATTCACGCTTGGTGTCAATCTTACAGCTAAGTGGAAGAACTTTACCTTCTTCGCTCTTGGTACCGGTAACTTCGGTGCTTGGGGTGTCAAGAATAATTCTTATTGGTGGGTAAAGGGCGATAGCAAATATTCTGCTGTAGTTCGTAACCGATGGACTGAGGAAACCAAAGAGACTGCAACCTATCCTCGTTTGACATCTCTTGATGGTAACAACAACTTCCAGACATCAGACTTCTGGATGTACAAGACAGATGCATTCCGCTTGGCTAAGGTCCAGATAACTTACGACTTGCCTAGTTCTTTGTTCCAAAAGACATGGCTTAAGGGGTTGTCGGCATACGTAAGCGGAGCTAACTTGCTTACCATTTCAGGAGAGCGCGAAGTCTTAGAGATGAACGTTGGGTCTGCGCCTCAGACACGCTATTATAATATAGGTGTAAAGGCAACATTCTAATCATTTTAAAATGTAGAAAGAAATGAAAGTAAAAAATATATTTATATTAGCAGCAATGTCGCTTACTTTGGCTTCTTGCTCAGATCTTTTCGAGCCTGCAGAGGAAAACAACCGTGGCTTGGATGAGATTTACAATGAGCCAACATACGCTCAGGGACTATTGGGATATGGTTATTCGATGCTTCCTTACAATACCAAGAGTGTTACTGATATTGCTACAGATGACGCTGTAACCAATAACTTGACAGATAACTGGCTCAAGATGGCTACAGGTTCTTGGACAGCTAATAGCGATCCTATGTCTAAATGGACAAGTGGTCGTGCTACTATCCAATATCTCAATATCTTCCTTCAGGAGGTAGATAAGGTAAACTGGGCAAAGGACGAGAATGCCCGTAAGATGTATTGTGATAGCCGTAAAGGTGAAGCTTATGCTTTGAGAGCTCTCAACTTGTATTATCTTTTGATGAATCATGGTGGATGGACAGCCGATGGCAAATTGCTTGGCGTTCCTAATTTGACAGAACCAGAGACTTCTACTGATGATTTCAACAAGCCACGTAATACATTCCAGGAGTGCTTGGATCAAATCTATAGCGATTTGGACGAGGCTGCCAAGCTTCTCCCTCTTGATTACAATGATTTGACTGATGATAACGCTGTTCCTGCCAAGTATAAGGAAATCGGAGTAAAGACCGCAGGAGACTACAACCGTGTGTTTGGTTCCATTATGCGTGGTCGTATCAGCGGTCGTATCGCTGAGGCTATTCGCTCACAGGTATCTTTGCTTGCAGCTAGTCCTGCTTTCTCTGAAGGTACAAACGTGGATTATGCTAAGGCTGCTGACGATGCAGCTACCGTTCTTGACCGTATCAATGGTGTGAGTGGTTTGTCTGCTACAGGTAATAATTGGTTTATGCAAACCAAGGAAATCGATGCGCTCGGCTCAGGTGCTTGTCCTGCTGAAATTCTTTGGCGTGGCAGTCGTACCAATGGTGCTGATGACTGGGATTTTGGTCTGAACCAAGAGTCTGATAATTTCCCTCCGTCTCTTTATGGTAAGGGTAGAATCAACCCAACTCAGAATCTGGTCGATGCATTCCCTGCTGTAAATGGTTATCCTATCAACGATGCTCGTTCTGAGTATGATAAGTTGAATCCTTACAGCAATCGAGATCCTCGTCTTGACCTTTATATCATTCATGATGGTAGTACTTATAAGGGAAAGACCATTCATACAGACATTACGACGGCTAATAACAATGATGGTTTGAATAAGATTTCCAATTCTACTCGTACAGGCTATTACATGAAAAAGCTGTTGCGTGAGGATTGTAATCCTGACCCTAATTCAAAGAATGCTCAGTATCATTATCCTGTGTATATTCGCTATACTGAGATATTCCTCGATTACGCTGAGGCTGCCAACGAGGCTTGGGGACCACAGGGTAAGGGATCTCACAACTACTCAGCTTACGATGTAATCAAGGCAATCCGTCAGCGTGCCGGAATTGACGAGTCTGGCGAGGATCCATACTTGGATGAGTGCGCTGGTAGCAAAGAGAAAATGCGTGAGTTGATTCGCAACGAGCGTCGTTTGGAACTTTGTTTTGAAAATAAGCGCTTTAGTGACCTTCGCCGTTGGAAAGCTCCTCTAAATGAGGCTGCGCGTGGTGTAGAAATCACTTCAGAGGCTGGTGTTCCATCATACAAAGAAATGAAGGTTGAGGATCGCAGCTATAAAGATTACATGTATTACGGTCCTATCCCACAGAGCGAAATGTTGAAGTGGAGCAACTTGCAGCAGAATAAGGGCTGGGAAGTAAAAAATAACGACTAATATTTAAAATGATGAAAACAATGAAGATAAGCAAATATTTGTCCATGGCTGCATTGGGAATCTTGGCTTTAGGCTTTAACTCTTGTGAGAATGGCAACCAAGAATTTCCTGATTATGAGGGCGGTACTACTGTATATTATCCTTATCAGTATATCGAACGTTCTGTAGTTTTAGGCAATGATGAGAATCGCGATAATACGGATGATAACAATCATGTATTGTATATCGTATCTACAATGGGTGGAGCATATAATGGAAAAAACATCACATTGAATGTAGATGTTGATAATTCATTGTGTGACAATCTGTATTTTGAGGATGGAGTCACTCCTGTAAAGCCAATGCCTAGCAATTATTATACAATTCCTACCAAGACGGTTGCGTATAATGGGAAATTGCAGGGACGTCTTCAGGTTAAGTTGGAGGATGCTTTTTTTGCTGACCCAGATTGTGCAAAGAATACCTATGTAATCCCAGTTCGCATCAAGGAAATGGTGGGAGCCGATTCTATTCTTTCGGGTTCTCCTTTCGTTGCAGGTACTACTCCTGTTCGTACTGATGCTTCAGCTTGGTCTGTTGCTCCTAAGGATTATATCCTTTATTGCGTTAGGTTTATGAATCCATGGGATGGCTATTATTTCCGTAGAGGAACTGACAAGATTACAGAGAATGGACAAACTCATGAGGTAAAGCGTGAAGGTGCAACTCTTGAAAAGGATGAAGTGAGTCACATTACAACCAAGAGTTTGAAGGAATGTAATTTCGTAGTCTCTGTAAATAAAGCTGACGGCTCAAAGGTCTCTTGCAACTTGAAACTTACGTTCGATGATAATGGTAATTGTACCGTTACTTCTGATACAGAGGGCATGACTGCTTCTGGTTCAGGAAAGTTTGTAGAAAAGGGAGCTAAGTTGGCTTGGGGTAACAAGGATCGTGACATTCTGACTCTCAATTACAAGGTTGATTTCGGTTCTGGTATTGCTTTGGAAACATCCGATCAGTTTGTTGCCGAGACTCGTGGTAACACCAATGGTGTTGTTCAATTCAGTCCTCAGTATATCAAGAAGTAATATTCTTGATAGATAAGTGTCATTCTAATAATTTGATTATTATGAAATTGAAAAATATTAATTTAGGTTTAGGCTTGGTGGCTCTCTTGGCTTTGTCTTCTTGTGCTGATGACAAGTTCTCGGAGTACAGAACTGATATGACCAAGAATTTGAAGGATTATCAGTATCTGAACAACTACGAGCCTTTGAAGAAATACGTGGAAGATATGAAAGCTGCCGGCAAGTGCAATCCCGACTTTAAGTTGGGCATTGCGCTCGAAGCAGCCGAATTCAACAAGCAGGAACTTGTATATTGCCTTGCTGGTAGCAATTTCAATGAAATGACTGCTGGTAATGCCATGAAAATGTCTTCTTGTGTGAAAGATGATGGCAGTACGGATTTTTCGTTAGTCAAGGAGTTCGTCAAGAATGCGCAAGATGCAGATATGACGATTTATGGTCATACGCTGGCTTGGCATTCTCAGGCAGCCAATAAGTACCTCAAAAATCTTATCAAGGATAAGGAACTGCCACCTGATCCAAATGGTGGAAACAAGTACTTGGAGATTGCTTGTGGCGAAGCTGGTGCCAACAAATGGGATAAACAGATTAGTTATGTGTTGCCTAAGGCATTGGTTAAGGGACAAAGTTACGTGATGACCGTTAAGGTAAAGGCTTCGGATGGTGGAACTTTTGCTGCTTGGCCTATTTGGGAAGCAAGTGATAATAAAAACCAATGGGGTGGTAGTAATGATGTTCAGTATATGGAAGATTATGACATCACTAACGATTATTCTACTTTGAAGTGGGAGTTTACAGCCAATTTCCCTATTGATAAGCTCCAGTTTGTGTTCGGTAACGTAGGAGGAACCATTTCTTGCGATGACTTTAAGTTGACGAAAGCTGGTTCTGATGAGAATCTTATTGAAAATGGAGACTTTGCAAAAGAGTCGGCTCGTGGTTGGAACCCGACTGGCTGTACCATCAAGGTGGCTTCTGCAGCCGCATCTAAAGAGGTAGAACAACTAGTTCATGAGAAAACCTATACTGATGGACCTTTCCCATTCTTTGCTATGGGATGCGAACCACCTGTTGTGAATGGTGCTATCCATTTTGTTCCAACAGGAGATTGGTCTCAGTTCTTTGTTATGCCAGGTGGCGAAAATACGCTTTCTGAGGAGGGTAATTATGTGGTTTATCTTGACTTGTCTGCTTCAAAGGATGCTAGTGGAGTAGAATTGACTATGCAGAATGGTTGGGGTGGCAGTGACCAGCAAATTACTGTAAGTGTACCTGTTTCTGCTGGTCGTCATAACGTAAAACTTCAGATGCCTAATATTGCTGGAGGTAATTATGATATTATCTTGAAACCACAGACTGCAGATGCTACTTTGGATGTACATTCTGTTAAGGTTTGTCAGGTCAAGAATCTCAACTCCATTCCTCTCACCGATGAAGAGAAGAAAAATGCTCTTACCACTGCCATGGGAACTTGGATTGATGGTATGATGGAGGCTACTGATGGTTATGTTACTACATGGGATGTCGTTAATGAGGCGATCTCTGGTAAGGTTGGTGCTGATGGATTCAATGAGTTGCAGCATGCAACTAATGCTCCTGCTTCTGATGTAGCCAATAGCTTCTACTGGCAGGATTATCTCGGTGATATCGACTATGTTCGTACAGCCGTAAGAGATGCACGTAAGAGCTTTGCTGAGCACAATGGTGATCCATCTAAGTTGAAGCTCTTTATCAATGACTACAACTTGGAAGGTTACGGGGATCAGCACGCTAAGCTGAAGAGCTTGATCCACTGGATTGGTCTGTGGGAAGATCCTAATGCAGAGGAGCCTGTTGTTATCGATGGTATTGGTACACAGATGCACGTAACATGCTATGGTGATGCAACTAAGCAGGCTAAGCTTCAGAGCGACATCGAAGAGATGTTTAAGTTGATGGCTAAGACAGGTAAGCTCGTCAAGATTTCTGAGCTTGATATGGCTTATGAGGATGAGGCTGGTACTTCTGTTACCTTCGACAAGATGACTGAGGAGCAGCACAAGCAGATGCGTAGTTTCTATACATTCATCATCCAGAAGTACTTCGAGCTGATTCCACAGGCTCAGCAGTATGGTATCACTCAGTGGTGTGCTACTGATTCTCCTAAGGATTCAGGTTGGCGTCCAGGTTGCCCTACAGGTCTTTGGGATAGCAACTATCTCCGCAAGCACACATACGCAGGTTTCGCTGCTGGTCTTGGTGCTCCAGAATATTGGAAGGACGCCAAGTAATTACTCTAAAAGACATTAGTTTTAGGTTTTATCATACAAAGATTAACCGAAAAAAATGTTAGTCGTTAAGGTTGGTCGTGTCGTGATGACATGACCAATTTTTTTATCCAAAAGCATCTTTATAATTGATATTTAACATATAACAAATGAGACGTTTAATAATTATCGCATCTCTTTTCATGAATCTGTGCCTTCCTATGGGGACACAGGCAAGTAATGGGGGCAATGTAAGCCCCGATCCTAATTTTCAAATTTATCTCTGTTTCGGACAGTCGAACATGGAGGGCAATGCCGCCATCGAAGACATCGACCGGATAGGAGTAAATCCAAGATTCATGGCAATGTATGCCGTGGATGAAGAAAAAGCTGGATGGAAAAAAGGACAGTGGCATACTGCCGTTCCTCCTCAGGCACGACCAGACACTGGCCTTACTCCTGTAGATTATTTCGGAAGAAAGATGGTGGATAACCTGCCAGACAGCATCAAGGTGGGAACCATCACCGTGGCTGTGGGTGGCGCCAGCATCGACCTCTTCGACAAGCGTACCTATAAGGCGTATCTGAAGAAGCAGCCCGACTGGATGAAGAACTTCGCTTCCCAGTATAACGGCAATCCATACGCCCGACTCATCGAGCTTGCCAAGATAGCTCAGAAGCAGGGTGTCATCAAGGGTATCCTGCTGCATCAGGGAGAAACCAACAATGGTGATGTCAACTGGCCCAACCGGGTGAAGACCGTGTATAACGATATTCTGAAAGAGTTGCACCTGAAGGCAGAAGATGTACCTTTGCTCGTGGGCGAAACCGTTCAGAAAGACCAGGGCGGCAGCTGCTGGCAGCATATCGCCATTGTGGATGATATCGCAAAGACCATCCCTACTGCCCACGTCATCTCTTCCAAGGGTTGTCCGCAGCGTGGCGACGGATTGCATTTCATTGCCGAAAGCTATCGCACCATGGGCAAGCGTTATGCCAACATGATGCTCTCTCTGCTCGGCATCATTCCGGATGCCAACTATCCGCGTGTGGACAAAGACCATCGTGCCTATGTCAAGCTCCATGCACCGGAAGCAAAGCAGGTTATCTTCGACATCTGCGGAAAGAAGTATCCTATGAAGAAGGATTTGGACGGCGACTGGTATGGTGTTTCAGACCCATTGGTAGTAGGCTTCCACTATTATTTCCTGAATGTGGATGGTGTACAGGTAGTAGATCCTGCCAGCGAAACTTATTTCGGCTGCTGCCGAGAGGCGAGTGGGCTGGAGGTTCCTGAGGGAGCCGAAGGCAACTACTATCGTCCTCAGCAGGGAGTAGCACAGGGTCAGGTTCGTTCGGTATCTTACTATGCTGCATCTCAGGGCAAGTTTCGCAGAGCCATGGTTTATACGCCTGCAGAATATGAAACCAATCTGAACAAGCGCTATCCTGTGCTCTATCTGCAGCACGGAATGGGTGAGGACGAGACGGGCTGGAGCCATCAGGGCTATATGCAGCACATCATGGACAATCTCATTGCCGAAGGCAAGGCAGAGCCAATGATTGTGGTGATGGAGAGTGGCGATGTAAAGCAGCCTTTCGTGCCACGTCCGGGCAAGGATGTGGATGAGGAGC
>OWIS01000342.1_pt1 | contig 17576 bp, 16 predicted proteins | sample 1732611 | NCBI WGS metagenome assembly OWIS01 (sample SAMN05065734, study PRJEB22554) | human gut metagenome | biome: ENVO:2100002; feature: ENVO:00000062; material: ENVO:00002003 | host: Homo sapiens | place: USA
GAAGAACGCTATGGTTCTAAAGGTTAGAGGTTACACAAGATTCTTGACACACTCCCGGAAATCTGAGCAGTAAGACTATTCAATTGTTGCATGTCATTTGTACTAACCCTGCAATATATTCCAACCTTCTTTTCAATTCTAGAACGTACAGCCGGAATATAGTTTACTTTCTTTTCCATTTTCACTCCTTGTGGCTAATCAACATCAATTTCATTTTATCTATGATGAATAGCCTATTTTTCTTCAAACCACACATATACTCTAGTGAAAAATTAATTTACAATCATTCCGTCAACTTGCCATCACATCTTAACAATCCTATCTCCACAACCTACCCGTTTTCAAGCTGTCAACTCGACCCTACGGCATTTTTGCAGTGGATATGTTTAGTTCCTCGATTACAACCAAAAATTCGAGAGCTGAAGTTTAACCTCCAACCCTCAGAAAACCCTTTATTTCACGCCTTTTTCACACACTACTTATCAACCCTTGACATCAAGCAGACACACTCGACGTGAGTGGTCTGTGGGAACATGTCCACGGGCTGGACGGACTGGAGTTTGTAGCCTAAGCGGCCCAAGATCTCTGCGTCGCGGGCGAAGGTGGCGGGGTTGCAGGAGACGTAGACGATGCGGGCGGGTTGCATGCCTGCGGCGGATTTGAGAACGTCTTCGCTGCATCCGGCTCTGACGGGGTCCATGACGATGACGTCGGGGCGAAGGCCTTCTTCGTAGAGTTTCGGCATGAGGAGGCCTGCGTCGGCGGCGTGGAATTCGGCGTTTTCTATATGGTTGAATGCGGCATTTTTCTTAGCGTCTTCGATGGCTTCCCTGACGATTTCGATGCCGATGACGCGGCGTGCTTTTTTCGCAAGGCAGAGGGAAATGGTGCCTGTGCCGCAGTAGGCGTCGATGACGGTTTCCCCGCCTTTGAGGTCAGCGGCATCCAAGGCTTTCTGGTAGAGGACTTCTGCCTGGGCCTTGTGGACCTGGAAGAAGGAAAATGGCGATACTTCGAAGGCAATGCCGCAGAGGGATGCGGTGAGGGTCTTTCTTCCCCAGATGTGGTGGATTTCCGGTCCTAAGATGACGTTGCGTTTCTTATTCTGGACATCGTGGTAAAGAGAAACGACTTCGGGGAGGGCTTTCTGGATTTCTTCAGCCCAGAGGTCCTTCTTCGGCAGGTTTTCGGTGGCGGTCACGATGACGGCCATGACTTCCCCATTATCGCCGACACGCCCCATGACGTGGCGGACGCAGCCTTTTCCGGATCTCTCATTGTAGCCGGTAATGCCATGGCGGATCATGAAATCTTCCGCAAAGCGGAGAAGGCGGTTGTTTTCCTCTTCCTGAATGAGGCATTCCTGAATCGGGACGATCTGGTGCGTGCCCTGGCGGTAGTAGCCAAGAACGGGGCCTCCTGTCACCTGTCCGACAGGGACGGCCATTTTATTTCGGTAATTCCATTCATGCGGCGCGCCAAGAATCGGAAGGACGACGTCTTCGCTTGCCTTGCCGATGCGGACCATGACGTCCTTCACGCGGCGTTCCTTCGCTGCCAGCTGGCCCTCGTAGGTCAGATGGGAAATCTGGCATCCTCCGCAGGAATCATAGACCGGGCACTGGGGCACCGTACGGTAGGGGGACGGCTTCTCGACGGAAATGAGTTTCCCGGAAGCGTACGATTTCTTGATCAGGATGATCTTCGCCTTCACCGTCTCTCCAGGAAGAGCTCCCGGAACGAAGACAGTAAAATTCTCCGCCGATCCGATGCCTTCGCCATGGACACCAAGATCGCGGATCTCGATCGTATACGTCGCGTTTAATGTGAGTGGGGTATTTTTAGTAGACATAACAAGCTCCTTTGCTCCTCCCATTATACCATGGAGGGTGATGGGAAAATGAGAATATCCAAGAGCCTCGGGCCTTTCATGCATAGTAAAAGAGTGGCATCGCGCCACTCTTTTTTAAATTATTTCACTTGCCCATAGTAGGCATGGGGTCCGTGTTTTCTTTCGTAGTGTTTTTCCAGGATGTAGTTCTGTATCCTTGCATCCGGCGAGAGAAGGAATGTCTTGAGGGCCATTTCTGCGACTGTTTCCAGGACGACTGCATGGTATGCAGCTTCTTTGGCATCTTTCCCCCATGTGAACGGGCCATGGTTTCTGACGAGTACGCCGGGCGTGGATTTAGGATCAATCTTGAGATCACGGAAGGTTTCAGCGATCACTTTTCCCGTATTTCCTTCGTAGTCGTCTTCCACTTCTTCTTTCGTGAGGGGTCTGGTACAGGGAACGGGTCCGTAGAAATAGTCTGCATGGGTCGTGCCAATAGGGATGATCGGCCTTCCGGCCTGTGCGAAGGCTGCGGCGTGAATGGAATGGGTGTGGACGACTCCGCCGATTTCCGGGAAGTTCTTGTACAGTTCAATGTGGGTCCTGGTATCTGAGGATGGTCTCAGATTTCCTTCCACCACTTCGCCTTCAAGGTTCACGACGACCATATCGGAAGCTTTCAGGTATTCATACGGTACGCCGGACGGTTTGATGACGATGAGGTTTCTTTCCCTGTCGATTCCGCTCGCGTTCCCCCATGTATAAAGCACGACATGATGACGGGGAAGTTCTAGATTTGCCTCCAGCACTTCTTCTTTCAGTTCTTCTAACATCCAGGCAGCTCCTTTCCCAAGGTCTGTTGAAGCTTATTTGTCTTCAATCACCCATGCTTTTTCCGCTTTGAACGTGACATAGGCGTCACCGCTGAGAAGCGTTTTCCCTGGATCGAACATGTCTACAATCCATTCCTTGTCCAATTCATCCTTGACGAAGTAGCGCACTTTTTCGCCCAGGAACATGCGGTTTACGATAGAGGTCTTGATATTGACCTTCCCCTCCGCTTTTTTCAGGGAGATCTTTATGCTTTCCGGACGGACGGATGCGACGTACCTGGCACCCGGGGTGACGGGATTGGTGGAATGGAATACGGTATTTCCATAAGCCACGTCGTTATTCCCTTTTCCTTCTACGGAAATGAGATTGGTTGTGCCGATGAAATCAGCGACGAACTGTGTCTTCGGTTCGAAATAGATTTCCTGCGGCGTGCCGACCTGATGGGCTTCGCCGTCTTTCAGTACGACGACGGCATCCGACATGGAAAGGGCTTCTGACTGGTCATGTGTTACGTAAATAACGGAGAGTCCCATTTTCTGCTGGATGGTTCTTAATTCGACACGGACGCTTTCGCGGAGCTTCGCATCCAGATTGGAAAGCGGTTCATCGAGAAGAAGGACGTCCGGTTTCATGACAAGTGCTCTTGCGACAGCGACACGCTGCTGCTGGCCGCCGGACATCTGGTTCGGGAAACGTTTTTCCATCCCTTTGAGCTGCATGAGTTCCAGTGCATCTTCCACGCGCTTGATCATTTCATCTTTGGGAACCTTTTTGACTTTCAGCCCGTAAGATACGTTGTCAAAAACGTTCATATGAGGGAAGAGCGCATATTCCTGGAATACCATGGATGTATTTCTTCCATAAGGGGGAATCCTTTCGACGTTCTTTCCGTTCAGGAGGATTTCCCCTTTATCGGGTTCATAAAATCCTGCAATCATGCGGAGGAGTGTCGTCTTGCCACAGCCGGATGGTCCCAGAAAGGTAATGAAATGGCCTCTTTCAAAGGACAGATTGACATTCTTGATCACATGGCTTTTCCCGAAATATTTATTGATATTCTTTAACTGCAATACATAGTCTGCCATACTTTATTCCCGCTTTCTTTACAGATCAAAGATATTGATTTTATCTCTTAAGATGAGCTTCACGATACCAAAAGTTGCATAAATGACAAGCATAATCCCTACTGCCGTGGCGCTCGCTGTAGGAAGGAATCCCTGATTTGCCAGACTCATGATATTGATGGATGCCAGGTTCCATTCCGGGGAAACCAGGAAAATAACAGTTGACAGCGTATTCATGGATCGCATGAAAGCATAAACGAAACTGACGGATAAGGAATTTTTCAGCATAGGAAGGACGATTTTGCGGAATGTGGTGAAACTGTTCGCGCCCAGGTTGGTCGATGCTTCTTCCAGCGAGCCCTCGATCTGCTTCAGCCCTGCTACCGCCTGCCTGTATCCGACAGGAAGCTGTCGAAGGGCCATACCGAGGATAATGATGCCGAGCGTACCCGTCATGGCCAGCGGTCCGTCGTTAAAGGCAAGGATCAATGCCAGGCCGATGAATGTACCTGGAAGGGATACCGGAAGCATGGCAAGGAAATCTATGATCGTTCTTCCGGGGAATTTCTTGCGGATGGTAAGAAAGGCAAGCGCAATGCCCAGAACTGTCGTGATGGCAGCTGTCGATATGGAAGCCACCCAGGAATTGATCATGACATGGGAGTGGATGACGCCTTCCTTGAAATATTCGAGCGTAAACGTGTAGTCATACCCGAATGCAACGGTAAAGGCAAAGAGGAATACGACTCCGATGATCATTAAGATCCCGAGGCTGAGCAGCATGGAGAATGCAAAGAGAAGCCATTTTGCAAGCGGCCCCGTGGTGACGCGGATCAGCCCTGCGACAGGTTTCCCCGTAACGGTTACGTAAGAATTCTTTTCCAGATAGTACCTCTGGATGAAGAATACGATCAGTGTCGGAATGACAAGGAAAACAGAAAGCGTGGCGCCCATGGGAAGATCCCAAGCTCCTGTGACCTGTGTATAGGCTTCTGTCGCCAGTACCTGATAATTTCCTCCGACGAGCATCGGGTTGCCGAAGTCTGCCAGAGAGTTGATGGCTACCAGAAGAAATGCACTGGCAATGCCCGGGGTTGCCAGCCTCAATGTGACAGTCCTGAAAAGATACCAGCCTCTTGCCCCCAGGTTCTGTGCAGCCAGTTCAAGATTCGGGCTGATGCTCTTAAGCACCCCTGAAATCGTGATATAGGCCAGAGGGAAGAATGCAACAGTCTGCGCCACCCACAGGCCGAATGGGCCGTACAGGTCTACCTTCAGATGAAGGAGGTTCCAGGTGATAAATCCGCGCCTGCCGAAAAGCATGATAAAGGCAAGGCCCGTCACGACAGACGGCGCCATCGTAGGAAGGAGAGCCACTACCTGAAAGAACCGCTTGCATGGCATATCCGTATAATGGATGCCGTATGCAAAGAGAAACCCGAGGATGATGGCACTGAATGTTGCCACGAAGGAAGAATACAGCGTATGCGCGAAGGCAAGGACAAATTCTTCTTCCGTCAGCGCACGGATCCAGTCACTTCCGTCCGGGACCAGCAGTATTTTCACAAATGGATAAATGATAAAAACAGCAAACAGCAAAAATACAACGGATATGCTGATAAGGAGCGGCGGCTCCCTTAAGAGGGCCTTGAATTCCGCCATTCCTCCTGTATGTTCATGCCCTATATCTTTTTCGCTCATAGTGACTCCTTACAATGATTTAAGAAATCTATTGTAGAACAATAATGCCTCCGCCAGAAAGGCAGAGGCATCATCTGAACCAATTTAATTTGCGAAGAATTCGTCGCAATTCTTCTGCTTATCTGCACCGGCCTTGATCAGGTCATATTCCTTGAAGAGTGGGAGCTCTTTCAGAGGCTTCATACCTTCTGGCGGAGCTACATCAGGGTTGCATGCGATACCATGGGTGGATTTTACCATGATTTCGCCAGCTTCTTTCGTCAGTACAAAGTCGATAAATGCTTTAGCTACATCAGCATCAGCAGCGCCTTTGATCAGGCCAACAGGGCAGACCGTCCAGCCGGAATTATTGTAAATCGTGCTGTGGATCTTCTGTCCCTTTGCGCTGACCAGATTCTGGTCAGAAACAAAGTTGACGCAGATCAGGTATTCTCCGGCACCTGTCTTCTGTGCTGGTGTAAATCCGGAAGGAGTGAACTGTGCTACCTGGCCTTTCAGTGCTTTCAAATAGGTCCAGCCTTTTTCTTCGCCCATGGACTGAAGAACGGAGCTGATGAATGTATTGCCTGTTCCGGATTTTCTCGGATCTGGCATAATGACTTCGCCCTTGAATTCCGGTTTCAGAAGATCATCCAGTGTTTCAGGAGCCTTGACGCCCTTTGGTTCAAATTCTTCTTTGAAACGTTTTTCGTTATAGCCGACAGACAGAGCTTCCAGGTATGTGCCATACCAGTATCCATCCTTATCCTGATACTGCGGAAGAATCATCTTCGCATTCGGTGACTTATAAGCTGACAGAAGTCCGTCAGAAGCTGCCTTTGCGTGAGCATCTGCTGTGCCGCCCAGCCATACATCCGCTTTCGGTGAATCCTTTTCAGCCTGAATACGAGCTAATGCTTCACCAGTTGGCAGTCGGATAAAGCTTACATCAGCACCGGTCTTCTTCTTGAATGCGTCCGACAGTTCCTTTGCCGTATCTTCATGGAAAGAAACATACATAACCAGTTTCTTACCCTTGAAATTCTGTGCCGCATTGGCCGATTTTGCTGCATCCCCAGAAGATGAGCCGCCGCAGCCTGCCATTAACAGAGCTGCACCTGCTAACATACCTGCAACTATAGCCTTCCACTTCATTCCACGCATCTCCTTCCAAATATATATTACCTTTACAAACGTCTTACGTATTCTTTACACATTTTAGCACACAATTAAGTTGAATTATATACTAATTATGGCTATTTGCTATTTAAGTATCGTATATTAGGTTATTTAGCACTTAAACTCATACATACCGTTCAATATATGCAAAATAGATCCGTTTGATTCTCATTATTGGTATACTATTTATTGGAAAATAGTACCGCCATCATTTTCAATGATTGATATGTTTGCAAAAAGCATCTTACCTCCTTTCCAAATTCGCACCTCGAGGCTATTGTATAATATTTATATTAGAACTTTAATCCAACACAAAGAATAAAGAAATGGCTTTCATTTCACATCTTCCATGGCAAGGTTAAGGGCATCTCTTGATTTTTATCGGTGCTGGTAAAATTTAGCAGCCAGCAAAGATCTAAAGGGGGAAACCATAATGAAAATTGATGTAACGCTTGAAATCACACCTAAAATGGTACAGGATGCACAGGGGCATGATAAGAAATCTTTATCTGGACATTTGGGAACTCATTTTGATGTAATGAATAAGGAATTTCCTTTAGAGTATACCCAGAGAAGAGGAATCGTATTTGATGTCAGCGGGATCAAAGACAGGGATATCGGTGTCTTTGATATGGATCTGGAGAAAGTTCCCGCGGATTCATTTGTCATGTTTTACTCAGGATTCATTGAGGAGGAAGGCTACGGAAGTGCAAGGTATTTCAAGGAGCATCCGCAGCTGTCTGATGAATTGATTGAGAAATTGGTCGATCTTCATATTTCATTGATCGGCGTGGATTTTGCGGGGATCAGGCGCGGCCGCGAGCATCCTGTCAAGGATCAGTACTGTGCTGATCATGGTGTCTTCGTCATTGAAAACATGTGTAATTTGAAGGAACTGCTAAATAAAGATGTAATAATGAATACGTACCCTATGCGTTACCAAGGCATGACCGGACTGCCCTGCAGGGTAGTTGCAGAGACGATGTAACTAAAAAGGACCTCTTTCGGGGTCCTTTTTGAATGTCTTATTTAGTTTCCTTATTTTACATTTCCCATTTCGGGTCTGCGTTGAGTTCTCTGGCTACGCCGATGAGGTCGGCTTTGCCTTCACGGAGGAAGAGGTCGGCTTCTTTCTTTGTTGTGATGCCGCCTGCTACGAGGATCGGGGTGAATACGCATTTCTTGACGGCTTCGGACATGTCGGTGAAGAAGCCTGGTTCTGCGTGGCCCGGTCTGAAGATCTGGCAGGTGCCGCCGGAGAGGTTCAGGAGGTCGATGTGTTCTCTTTCGAGGAGTTTGGCTGCTGCGCATGCGTCTTCGATGGTGCTGCCGCCTTCTTTGTAGTCGCAGCCTCCCAAGCGTACGGAGACGATGAAGTTCTTATTGGCTTTGGCTTTGATGCCTCGGATGATTTCGAGGGTAAAGCGGAGGCGGTTGGTGGTGGTCTGCGGTCCGTATTCGTCGTCTCTGTGGTTGGTGATCGGCGAGTAGAACTGGTTCAGGAGGTAAGCGTGTGCGCAGTGGATTTCTACGCCGTCATAGCCGGCTTCCTGGACGCGGAGGGCTGCTGCAATGTATTTCTGTTCCAGGTCGTGGATTTCATCGACGGTGAGGGCTCTTGCCTGGTCTCTGGTCCATTTGATGTCAGAGGCGGAGACGAGATCCATGCCTGTGTAGAGTTTGCGTGTATTGGCGCCTGCGTGATTGATCTGCGCGAGGAGGCAGATGTCGGGGCGCACGTTGCGGATGGATTTCACCATGGCTTTCTGTGCGTCGATGACGGAGTCGTCGGCAAAGGAAATCTGGTGCGGGTCTGCTTTGCCCTGTGGATCGACGTAGCTGTGCTCAGTGATGATCATGCCGACGTTCGGGTTTGCTGCGATGGCGCAGTAGTGCTGCGTGATTTTTTCGTTCGGCTTGCCGCCGTCTGAGCTTTCGGTCGCGAGCGGCGGGAACACGAGACGTGTGGAGAGTTTCTTTCCTGCGAGGATAAATGGTTTTTCAATCATGTGAACAGTCCTTTCCGGCTTTTGCCTTCAAAATGAGAATTTACATGAAATATTCCAAAATGTATCTCGTTTATTAGATACATAAACCCAAAAATAGACGGCAGGATTCCCTGCCGTCTTTATTATACCTTATAATGACCGGTTATAACGAGTTACGGATGAACTCTGACAATCGGCTGATGTTCCTTTCGTTGCGGCGGTAGTATGTCCACTTGCCGAAACGGCGCGATTCCAAAAGACCTGCTCTCTGCATCATATCAAGATAATGCGAGATGGTCGACTGGGAAATCTGAGTCTTTTCGCAGATCGATCCAACACAGACACTTCTGTCAAAACGGTTTCCCTCCGGCACATGGAGTCCCTGGGGTGGAAAGTTATTCTGCGGTTCCTTCAGCCACTTTATGATGTTTAGCCGTATAGGGTTCGATAGAGCCTTGAAGATTTCTAATTCATTCATGTCTTAATTATATATTGAGAATTTATAATCTGTCAATATTTGATTTATAAACACAAATGGGCATATTCGAAAGATTTCTTTATACTGGATTTTACTCGATATTATCGGATAGAAATTTATAGGCATGGCAAAACAAAAATATTTAGAATTATTAAAATTACAATTCACTCGCAACTATAAGTCATTACTTTTTCTCAATAAGCATGAGGAAAAGAGATAGGTGGAGGATGAGATAAAAGCGTATGGGCGGAGAGCGGCAGGTTAAGAAAACCGTAAAACCTCGCGTTGCTCGTGGAGATGATGTTTCAGGCGCATGCGCGCCAGCTCCCCCTACGGGGCGAGCTCTGACACCCTTAAACCAAGGCTTCGCCTTGGGGAAAATCAAAACCATACAATCGGACTTCGTCCGAGGAACTGCACTCCTTTCTGTCACTCCGTGACATCCTTCCTCGCTGAGGCAGGTCTCAAGAGGAATAAAGAAAAAGTTTCAAATCTGATTTGTTTTTGACCTTTCGTACCCCATCCCCTACCATACTCCCTTCCCCATTTGGGAAGGCGAGTATTGGTGGGCTGCTCTGATTCCACTCAAGAGTCATGACTCTGGAATATCGAGCGGGCGAGTTGTTTTATGTATACTCTTAATTTTTCCCATGTGAAAAGCAGGCAGTTCCCGCTGCCTGCTTTTTTGAAATAGTGTTTCTTCCCGGAAACGCTGTTTCTTCAGGAATTCTTCCTTCCCTGGAATCGTTCCATTCTTGTTTTGTTATTCATATCTTCCATAAATCTTTCTCTGACGAGGTCTTCGTCGAATGCGTCGATATACTCTGCGTTCCTGCACAGAAGGCAGTAGAAGGCAACGCCTGAAACGGCACCTACGAGAATTCCTGCCGCAATCCCTAACATGGTTCCTCCCATTTCCACAAAAGTCCGGGCCCTCCCCGCCCTTCTTTTGTACTATCCCCGGTATGAATTACTTCCAGATGATTTTCATCCACTGCGGATAGGCGGTCTTGAGGTGTTCTTCGACGCTCTGGAAGAGGGCATAAATCATCGGGCCGCTTACTTTTTCTTCCGGGCAGAGGATGCTGAGATCGAGGACGAGGTTTCCTTCGTCGTCGAGGTAGTATTTGAATGCTTTATACTGTTTATTGAACTTGTTCATGAGCTCTTCGAGTGCTTTTTCGTTGTTCTTCTTCTTGGCGCTCTGAGCGACAAGGAGACGGACGATGCCGTAGATGCTCTTGTCAAGGATGACGATGATTGGCAGTCTTGCGTTTTCAAGCTGCATGTGCGAGCGGAATACGGCGGTTTCCAATGGATCTTTGGCAATTTCTTTGACGGCGAAGTCTTTGAGTTTTCTCTTATCCAAGTATTCCTAGAAGCTTTCTGCTTTTTTGTTCATTTCGATTCCCTCTTTCTAAATCAATAGAGCTTCCCCGGCGCCATTGCCAGGGCCAAAGCTTTTTCCCTGCATTTACTCTAACCTATCGCAAAATGGAATGAAACTATCCGAAAGTATACTTTTGAAAGGAAATGTGAGGGAAATTTCTAAAAACAGCGGACTTTTTTGAAAGAACAGCAAGGAAGATACAAGGAAGGATAGCGATTATAAAAATAAAAAAGGATGGGGAGAGAGGAAAAAGACCGTGTAGGGAGAAAAGCAGGGAGGAAAACTGGGAAAGAAATGAAAAACCAGACAACCGCAGAGCGGGGAAAAGAAAAAACCGGACGACCAGCCTGGAGGTTGAGGGAAATCAACCCTAACCGCCACAAAAGGAATATGCTTTACTTATTAACTGCACCCCTTTCGGCCTGTACAGAACAATTGAGTCATTACCGATATTACAGAAGATTCAACTGGTATACAGTCCACTTCCCCCGAAGGTGGCAGCTTCACAAGGAATAAAGAAAGGATTTCCAATCTTATTTGTTTTGGACCTTTCGTACCCCTTCCCCTACCATACTCCCTTCCCCGTCTGGGAAGGTCAACACCACTTATTTGCTTCGCAAAGGGAAAAGAAAAACCAAACAACCTCACTCCGCTCGCAGAACCTTTTTAGATTTTAAAACTCAATGAATAATCAACCCTATCCGCCCGGCCTTTTTAGAAACTGCACATTTAAAAACCATACAACCGGCTTGCAGCCCAGGAAATGAACTTCATTCGTCGCCTTCAGCGACACCTTCCTCTACGAGGCAAGGTCAAACACCCTTAAACCTCGCGTTGCTTGTGGAAAACCTTACGACCTCGCTGCGCTCGTAGAAATAAAAATCCCCGCTCAGGACTGGCGAGCGAAGTGAGTTCCCATTTCTCCACGCAAAAAAAGCGCCCCCTTTCGGGAACGCTCTGATTTCCATTGGTGCGCTTGGGGGGATTTGAACCCCCGACACACGGTTTAGGAAACCGCTGCTCTATCCAGCTGAGCTACAAACGCATTAGTATTATTTTACAAAATGATGGTGCCTTTTTCAAGTACGACTAAAACAGATCTTTCAGCTTGGAGAAGATGCCCTTTTTCTTTTCGGGTTTTCTTCTTAAAACAGGCTCTTCTTTCTTCTCTGGCACGGGCTCGCGGCTTGGCGGCGGGGCGGACTGGCCCGGCTTGAAGGGCGGGGGCGCGGTGAAGGTGGGCATCCTTAAGACCGGCGGGGCCATGAAGTTTGGTTTCACGACGGGCGGGTGGTAGGATCTGGGCCTGGCTTCGCTTCTTCCGTACGGTACGTAGTGGTACGACTTGGCGGAGGGATCCGGGGTATTTCTCTGAACGATGTACCTGGCTCCATTGAAGTCGATGCCGCGGAGGCGTTCGAGGAGCATGGAGGCCATGACCTGCGGCGAGAAATACGAGAATGGCAGTCTTGGCGCCATGCGGGCGATGGAGGAAAGGAAGGATGTCTTCACTTCGTCCATGGAGTAGTGGAGATCTTTCCGGATTTCATCCATCAGGAGGATCATGCCCTTCTGCGTGGGGAAAAGGTTCTCGTACGGGACGAGGTTGTTTTTGTTTCCCATGCCGGACATGTCCATGAAGAAGACAAGGTACAGGTACGGCAGGGCTTCTTCGTTGTCTTTGATACGCAGGTAGAAATTCGCGACAGTGTAGTACATGTTGCGGAGCTTCGACCATTCGCCGGCCATGATGTAGAGGGAAATTTTCTGCTGGAAGGCGCGGTAAAGGATGTCCCGGGCGGTATATGGTTCACCGCGCTGGGCGAGGGTATTCTGCGATTCGCCGATTTCCCCTTCGGTCAGGCCGTAATTCTCACGGACGTTCAGGACGTAGGCCATGTGATGCCCGATTTCCGCCTTGCCTTCCTTGGTGAGGACGTAAATCTTCGGCACGCCGTGGGCATAGTCGGACTCGGGAATCTGGGAAATGACGCGCCCGGTGAGCTCGGCATGCGAGCCTTCGCCGGAGAGACCGTAACGCTTCAGGAAATCCGAGAGTGCTTTGTCCGGCAGCATGCTGACCGTCTCCTGCGGCCGGCTGTAGCGGATCCAGCCATTCTCATACAAAAGCCCGATCCGGTCATTGGCGTCCTGGCCGTAAATCTTCAGCTTGTACGGCGGTATCTTATGATGCACCGGCTTGCCGTCGAAGTAGTCGAGTATCAAAATGTCCCTGATCGATAAAGCCATCGCAGCGCCTCCTTTCCCATATATTCCGCCTTCCGCGGTCTTTCGTAAACTTTTCCATTCTTAAGTATAATACAGAAGTGATTTTTTGGGAATTGGGAGAAATATATTATTCTATATATATTTCTATTATTATATAAAGGAAATAGGGAATAAGAGAGGAAATCAGGACTCAGCACATCGCAGTAATACAGCCGTTCTTGCCAATGCGGAACTCGCGATGCTCGTCATTCCTGAGTCCTGATTTTCCTTATATTTCCTTCTCCAGAAATTCCTGTGCTTCGGAGAGGTTCTTGAAAATCCCGTAGGCGATGGGGATGAGGTCATCAGTGACGGGCATGAGGTCAGGAACCATGATCGTTCTCATGCCCGCTTTGACGCCGGCGCGAACGCCATTGGGGCTGTCCTCGAAGACGTAGCAGTCCCTGGGATCGACACCAAGGCGGCTGGCCGCCAGAAGAAATACATCCGGCTCGGGCTTGCCATGCTCGACTTCATCGCCCCCTGCAATGGCATCGAAGGCATCACGAAGCCCCGTCTGGTGCAGATTTCCTTCGATCCTTGTAATGCGGCTGCTGCTTCCCATGGCAATTTTATACCCATGCTCGCGGAAGAAATGAAGGATTTCCCTGCAGCCCGGCTTCTCCGGCACATACCGGGCAAAAATCTTATCCACACGGCGGCGGCATTCGTTCTGGATCACTTGTCCGTCAGATACATGGTAGTACTTTTCAATGACGCCATTCATCACGGCACCATTCGTCCCGCAGATTTCATATTTGAAAGAATCCGGAAGCACCAGGCCCATCTCGCCCGCGATCTCATTCCAGATCCTCTGGAAAATAAACTCCGTATCAAAAAGAGTCCCGTCCATATCAAAAATAACAGCTTTTATACTAACGCACCTCCTGCGCTCGATTTTTTAAAAAGACTTTGCTTAACATTCCTTAATTATATAGAAAATGGGGAAAGAATAGAAATAGAGGAATGAAATAATAAGGGAAATTTGATTACAAGTTCGCTTCGATTTGAAAAATCAACGCTCAGGAATGGCGAGCGGAGCGAGACTATAGCTGTCCCCGTCAGGGGAAAGTGGCGCGCATGCGCCGAAAGGGGTTGATTACCAACAGACGAAGTCCGGTTGTGAAGGTTTTGATTTTCCCACGCAAAAAAGCTCTCTTCATAGGGAGCTTTTTTGCGATTTTTATGTTTTTTTTCCTTGCGTTCTGTTTTTTCTTGTTTTATGGTTTTATCTTTTTTCCCTTCACACTCTCGCCGCCATGTGGAAGACGGGGAGGATGACGGAGAATACGACGATGGCGGTCATGCCGCCTACTAATAGGAGCATGGCGGGTTCTAGGATGGCGCGGAAGCGGCTGGCTTTTCTTTCTGCCTCTCTTTCCATGAGGCCGGCGGCTTTCATGAGGAAGTCCGGGAGTTCGCCGCTTTCCATGCCGATCCTTGTAAGCTGGTAGAAGATGGGCAGGGAGAAGCCGCTTTTCTTGAGGCTTTCGGCGAAGTCGTTTCCTTTGGTGACTTCTTCCTTGACGGCTTCGAGGGCTCTTTCTGCTTCGCGGTTTCCTATGGTATCCTTGCAGTCTTCAAGGGCGTCGCCCAGGGTCCTTCCGCTTTCAAGGAAAGCAGAGAGTGTAGCTGCGAAGCGGATGAGGAGGAGGCGTTTGCAGAAGCGGGAGCGGTAGAGGATTTCGTCTATTTTCTCTCTTCCTTTTTCTGTCTTCAAGGAAATACCAAGACCGAGGGCCGAGAGAAGCGGCAGAAGGAAGAGGAAGCGTCCTGTTTCCTGAAGAAATTTCCCGGCGGCCAGAGCAATCCTCGCGCCGGCAGGAAGGGTGATCTGCAGGGAGGCGAAGAGTGTCTCGAAGGTGGGGAGGATGAATGTCAGGATGGTGAGAAGGACGGTCAGTGCGAAGAGGAGGACAAAGCAGGGATAGGCAAGGGCGCTTACCGCTTTTCTTTTGAATTCTGCTTTCTTCCGGTAGTGCTCGGCGATGCGGTCGAGTTCTTCGGGGAGCGTGCCTGTCATTTCTCCGACCTGAATCAAGGCGGTGAAGAAGCGGGGAAAGGCGCCTGATTCATCGAGCGTTTCCCAGAGGGTCCTTCCTTCCATGACAGTCTCGCGGGCGCGTGAGAGGATAGGTTTCTCGTGTTTTTTCGCCTGTTCTTCAAGGAGGGCCAGGGTAGCCGTGATGGTGAGGCCTGCTTTGAGGAGGGCGCTCCATTCGCTGGCAAGGACGGAGAGTGTCTCGTCTCCGGAGAATGGTTTCCTTTTCAGGAAGCTGCGTCTTTCTTTCTTTTCCGATGCTTCTTTTGTCAGGGAGATAATAGAAAAGCCGCGAAGGCGGAGTGCATTCGCGGCATCCCCGCCAGAGCTGGCACCGATGGTGCCTTCTTCCATAGCTCCTTCGGTATTGAAGACTTTGTAGAGGTATGTTTCCATATGTATCTTGTGTCGGCTTTACGCCGGGAATCATTCGAGGGTTTTCAGGAGTTTTTCTCTGTCTTTTTCGGAGATATTCTTCAGGCCGTACGCTGCCTGCTTCAGGGTGCGCATGTTCTGGAGGCCCATTTCCATGTACGACGGGATCTGCTCGTCCTTGCCTTCCCGGATGAGGTGGGAAACGGCGGGGACGTTCGTCAGGATTTCGCGCATGAGGAAGGTTTCCTTGCCCGGCCGGCAGAGGCGCTGCGTGAGGACGTGCTGCAGGCAGGAGGAAAGGATGCTCCGGATTTCGTTTTCCCTCGTGGAAGGAAATGCGTGGATGATGCGCGTGCATGCGTCTTTGGCACGTGTGGTGTGGAGGGTGGCAAAGACGAGGTGGCCTGTCTCGGCCGCGGTCAGGGCAGCTTCGATGGTGGCGGCGTCGCGCATTTCTCCCACAGCGATGATGTCGGGGTCCTCCCTTAGGGACTCGATGACGCCTTCGGCAAAGCTCGGCGTGTCTTCTCCGATTTCCCTCTGGTGGACGAGGGCTTTGTCAGAGGAAATGACGTATTCGACGGGGTCTTCGAGGGTGACGATATGGCAGGGGCGCTTGGCCACGGCTGTCAGGAGAATGTGCGCGAGCGTCGTGCTCTTGCCGCTTCCCGAGGGGCCTGTGATGAGGACAAGGCCGTGCTCAAGGGCAGAGAGTTTGTCCAAGAAAGCCTTGTCGGGGTCGGCAGGGAGTGCGGAGAGCTCGGGCAGGACGCGGATCGCGGCGGCCGGTTTCCCTCCGCTCTTGTAAATATGGAGGCGGAAGCGGGTATTTCCCAGGGAAAAGGCAGTATCGAGCGCGCCTTCTTTTTTGTATGCAGTCATTCTGTCTTCATTGACGTAGGACGTGAAAAGCGCCGTGAAGAAATCTTCTCCAGCCGTCTCGCGAAGCTTTTTCAGCGCGCCGCCTGCGCGGATCATCAGCGGTTCATCCTGCGTGGCGTGCACATCCGTCAGATTCGGATACGTCTGCATGAGTTTTTCTATATCCAATTTGCTCAGTCCTCTCCCGCGATGACCTGGGAGGCTGATCTTGCTGAAATCCAGCCTTTCCGGAGCTCGCGAAGCGCCGCCGCGCCCATATCGGGCTGGCCCTGCGCTCTCATTCTTTCCTGCAGTTTGTCGGCCGAGAAACCCCCGCGGATGATCTGCCGCTCTTCCCGTCCGATTTCAATCATTTCAAAGGCGCCGATTCGCCCTGCGATGCCGCTCCCATGGCATTCCTCGCAGCCTTCTGCATCCATGACCGTCTCTCCCAGAAATTCCTGCGGGAGGGAAAGGTCGGCGAATTTTTCCTCCGTCAGCGTGACTTTCCTTTTGCAATGCGGGCAGAGGCGCCCGGGGATGCGCTGGGAAATAATCAGGGAGAGCGAATCCGCCAGAAGGTAGGGAGCGATACCCATGTCCATCAAACGGAGCGGCGCGGACGCTGCATTCACCGTGTGAAGCGTCGACAGGACGAGGTGTCCCGTCAGCGCGGCATGTACGGCGATTTCCGCCGTCTCCCTGTCGCGGATTTCCCCGACCATCAGAATATCCGGATCCTGGCGGACGATCGAGCGGAGGCCTTTTTCGAAGGTGAGCCCTGCTTTTTTATTCACCTGCATCTGCGTCACGCCCTCGATCCGGTACTCCACGGGATCCTCGATCGAGATGATATTCACCGAAGGGTCATTCAGGAGCCGGAGCGCCGCATAGAGCGTCGACGTCTTTCCCGAACCGGTCGGCCCGGTCGTGAGAATCATCCCTGCTTTCCTTCTAAGGCACTTCATGAAAAGCTTTTCCTGGACATCCATCATCCCGAGATGGTTATTCTCTATGAAATCTACCTTCCCGGAGAGAATGCGGATGACGATCGTCTCGCCGTAGAGGGAGGGCAGCGTGGAAATGCGGAAATCATAGGAAACGCCGTCCACGGTTTCCGAATACGACCCGTCCTGCGGCAGCCGGCTCTCGGCGATGTCCATGCTCCCGACGACCTTGGCGCGCACGGATATCGGCTTCTTCATCGCAAGCATCATCGTGAAGCGGTCGTACAGAATCCCGTCCCGCCTGAAACGCACGCGGATGAAAGACTCCTGCGGCTCGATATGCACATCACTTACGCGCTCGCGGACCGCCGTGGTAAGGATCCGCCGCAGAGCCGCCTCCGCCGTCGGCGCACGCACTTCTTCCATAAGAACCTCCGGATAAGAATTACCAGAAAACCGAAAGGAAGGAAAATATATAACCAAGGCACAGCTCTGGGAAATCAAGCCTATTCTTAGAAACTGCACCTTTTGAAAACCATACAACCAGGGCGCAGCCTTGGAGAAATCAACCCTATCCGCCCCTTTTTAGAAACTGCACCCCTTTCGCCCTTCGGGCACTTCCCTCCGTTGGGGGCAG
>OWIS01000393.1_pt1 | contig 15718 bp, 10 predicted proteins | sample 1732611 | NCBI WGS metagenome assembly OWIS01 (sample SAMN05065734, study PRJEB22554) | human gut metagenome | biome: ENVO:2100002; feature: ENVO:00000062; material: ENVO:00002003 | host: Homo sapiens | place: USA
CTATGGAGACCGTGGTGGTGAAGAAACCATTGTAGGCTCTTGCCAAAGTCATCATCAGATTGCCTGCCAGGAAATAGGTCTGCGTCATCGCCAGATAGCGATCCTTGTCGGGCTCTGAACTGACGAAGTAGAGTACGGCTGGTGGTCCCTGCATTCCGAAGAATCCTCCCATCAATCCGCTCAATGTTCCTGCCGTAACCTGCACTGGAAGCGTTGTCTTTACCTTGATGCGCTTGCTGAAGAAGGCGAAGTAGATGCTCACGATGATCAGCGTAATACCGAGCAATATGTTCAGTATGTGATATTCCATCCGCTTGAGCACGAAGATGGCTCCGATGGAGATGATGATGAAGGTGAACAGAATGGGCAGCAGCCGCCTCCAGGTGATGTACTTGTATTTCTGAATAACGATGATCAGTGAGGTTGTCATCGCCAGAATGCCTGAGAGGGTTGTTGCCTCACCGTAAGAGGGCATGATGGAGGGGAGCATCGTCATGATGAAGATGCCAAAACCGAAGCCAGTGGTGCGTTGCACAAAACTGGCTCCGATGCTCAACAGAAAAAGTTCGATGACAATATTGTCCATTCTGTTGTAGGCTTATTGATGGATGTAATCCAGAATCTGCTCTGCATGAATCTTGGTCTTGATCTCCTTTGGAGTGAAGATTTTCTCAATGATGCCTTCTTCGTTGACAAGATAGGTGGTGCGGAGGATTCCGATGGTCTTTCTGCCGCAGGTTACCTTCTCGCCCCAGCAGCCGAGTTCCTGCAAAAGGGTGGTCTCGGTATCGGCAATAAGTGGGAACTGCAGACCCTTGGTTTCTGCAAACTTCTTCTGCAGCGCCTGCTTGTCCTTGCTCACGCCGATAATCTCGTAACCGGCTGCTGCCAGTTCCTCCTTATGAGCCTGCAGGGAGCAGGCCTCGGCAGTGCATCCGCTGGTGTTAGCCTTCGGATAACTGTAGAGCACGAGCTTGCGACCACGATAGTCGCTTGCCTTGATCTCACGTCCGTCCTGGTCAATGCCAAGAATCTCTGGTATTTTATCTCCTACATTCATAATTATATATTATTTAAAAGTTATACTATTCTTCTATCTATTATTTCTTTCTTTTCACTCCTCTTACTGCCTCGCTTTCCAATGGATTCTCGGGCCAGAAGTGCTTGGGGTAGCGGCGCTTCAGCTCCTTGCGCACCTCGAAGTAGGTGGATTGCCAGAAACTGGCGAGGTCCTGCGTAAGCTGTACGGGCTTGAAACCTGGAGAGAGCAGCTCCAGCAGCAGTGGCTCCCTGCCATCATCAACAGCTGGCGTCTGAGTCATTCCGAAGCATTCCTGCAGACGGACACTGAGGATGGGAGCCTCGGCTCCCTGGCGATAGTCGATGCGGATATGACTGCCCGATGGAACCACGATGTGGGTGGGTGCGAGGCGGTCTATTTCCTGCTGCTGCTCGTATGGAATCTGTGCCCAGAGTATTTCCTGGAGATTGAGCTTCCTGAGTTCGGCGGTGCTCGTCTTGAGCTTTCCGCCCTGGTCCAAATAGAAGGGCAACCATTCGGCGGCTGTCTCCATCAGGTGTGCGGTGGACAGATTGGGCAACTCCATTTCCGGGTGCCACTCTCTTACTTGCGCCACCCTCCGCTGCAACTGCTGAACGTCTTCGTTCCAATCCAGCATGCTGAGTCCTTCCTTCCGGATGGCGGTGCAGAGGATATGGATAATCTGCTGTTTGTCGGCATCCTGGAGTGGTTTGCTATCCACCACCAGGGTTCCGATGCGTCGCTCTCTCTGCATCCTGATTATTCCCGCCTTACTGTCCCACGAGATGTTGTCGAACTCGTGGGTAGGGAGGTCGTTGATATTTACGGGAGCCGAAAGAAACACCCTGCCTGCCTTTCCTGAAGATGGAAGCGGGGTGGAAGCATTCGTGCCCGACGGCTGAGCAGATACATTGAGCGAGGCGATGGCGAGCCATTGCTGCGCCGACATTGTATCGCTTGAATCGATGAAGATTGTCTTGCCGTTCGACATTCTGAAATGTCCGATATTATCGATAGCCATGGCGATGCGCTCAGGATAGGCTAGGGCAATCAGTCTGCCCACCTCCTCTGCATCCACCGGCTCATTGTCTTCCTTCACCTTGAGCATCCTTCGGTATTCCTGGGCTATCTGGGCGATGCGAGCCCATCTGCCCAGACTGTTTTTCTGTCGCTGCGAACGGAGGATGGAGAGGCGCAGCGCCATATCCGAATCCTCTGCGTCGCTCATCGGGTCTTTCTCTTCCAGCAGGGCGGCTACATCGCAGGCTAGAGCTTTGAGTGCAGAAGTTTCTGAGCTCATCATCATCTTGGCGATGCGTGGATGACAAGGCAATGTTGCCATCTTCCTGCCCAATGGAGTGATGCTGCCATCCGGTTCTATCGCTTCAAGAGAAAGAAGCAATTCCTTGGCATTGAGTAGGTTACTGCTTGATGGTGGAGTAAGCCAGAGCAGCGACTGGGGATTGTTCTCGCCAAAGGCAGCAATATCGAGTATCATCGATGTAAGGTCGGCTTCCTCTATCTCCGGTCGGCGCTGGTCTTCCATCAGATGTTCCGAGGTCTGAGTCCACAACCGGTAGCAGATTCCTTCAGCCACTCGTCCGGCTCGTCCTCTTCTCTGGGTTGCCATATCCTTGCTGATGGTAACGGTTTCCAGGTGACTTAATCCCGTTCGGGCATCGTAAACCAGTTTTCGGCAAAGTCCGGAATCCACCACGATCCTCACACCTTCGATGGTAAGTGAGGTTTCTGCGATAGGTGTGGCGAGCACAATTTTCCTTTCTCCCTCACGGGATGGTGCGATGGCGAGGCGCTGCTTCTCGGGTGGAAGATTGCCGTAGAGCGGATAAACCTGAGGAACGGAAAGTTCTGCAGCAGATGATGAAGCAGCAGATAATGAAGTTGATACAGATGATGAAGCTGCTGTTTTGCTGAGGCTTGCATCCAATATCTCCTTGCATTTCAGAATCTCCGACTGTCCAGGAAGGAAAGCCAGAATATCTCCCTCGTACCTATCTGCAGCCTTGAGGATGGTAGCTGCCACCTCTTTATATATGTCGTATCGCGCAATATCGGTCTCAGAATAAACGGTCTCTACAGGGAACATCCGTCCTTCGCTCTCTATCAATGGCGCCTGAAGAGCCTCGCAGATGGCGGAAGCATCGATGGTAGCCGACATGATGATGATTTTCAAATCTGGTCGGATGATTTCCTGTGCCTGTCGGGTGAGGGCAAGCGCCAGGTCGGAGTTGATGCTCCGCTCGTGAAACTCATCGAAGATGACGGCGCTCACTCCTTCGAGCGTGGCATCATGGATGAGCATTCGGGTAAGTATTCCCTCGGTGAGCACCTCGATGCGGGTTTCTGAAGAAACCTTATTCTCGAAGCGTACCCGGTAACCCACGGTCTTGCCCACGGGTTCGCCCAAGATGCTTGCCATTCGTTCAGCTATCTGACGGGCAGCAAGGCGGCGTGGTTCCAGCATCAGAATCTTTCCCTGTGGGGTGGCTCCGAGGAGGGTGAGTGGAAGCACGGTGGATTTTCCGGCTCCCGGCGGAGCGGTAACAACAAGGTTTGCCGACTCCTTCAGGGTGCTGTTGATGGCGTCGGCTATCTGGAAGGCAGGAAGATGACCTGCCTGCTGTTTGATTCTATCGTAATTCATACTGCAAAGATACACATTATTTTTGTGATGGGCAAATGATTAGAAAGGTAATGCATGAGAATGGCGAATCTTGTAGATTTTTTCCCTTATCTGATTCCATTTGGCAAGGACCAGGTAGCCAGATACGACTGCCAGATAGAGAAGCATCAACTGAAGGAGTGACAGATGAAGATGGTCTATGCTGGCACCCGGCAACAGACTGGTAAGCCGGAAGGCGGTATGGGTGGCTTGGGTAATGCTGGCAAGTACTGCTGCTACATGTTGCATCAGCCAGGTGCCGACGGAGGCAAGGCTGGAAATGTAGGTAATGGGAGAAAGCAGCAGGAGTAGGGCACAAAGATAGAGGATGAGGGTGGCTGCCGGGATGGCGATGAAGCTGGTGAGTAGGGAGTAGCAGGATATTCTGCCGAAATAATAGACGATGAGCGGAAGCGTACCTATCTGTGCCGCCAGGGATACGCAGAATAATCCCCAGAGGCAACGGATGATCTTGCCGTGGGATTTGAGCAGGCCGAAGAGTGGGGGATAGAATATGAGGATGGAAGCCACGGCGAGAAAGGACATCTGGAAACTGATGTCGAAAAGATGGAAGGGATTCAGAAACAGCATGATGACATAGGCTAGCGCCAGGGTGTTGAGCGAAAGGTCGGGGCGCAGGGCTAACAGGCAGAAACTGTAGATGCTGAGCATGGAGGCTGATCTGACGGCACTAGGGGGAAAGCCGATAAAGATGACATACGCCCATACGGCAACGAGGGACAGGGCAATGGTGGGTCTGGAACGGCGCTTTCCGCCCAGAAAAATCACGAAGAGCTGGAAGATAATGCCTATGTGCAAGCCGCTAACTGCCAGTATATGACTTGTGCCGGAGATGGAAAAGCTCTCCTTGGTTTCCCGGTCGAGTGAACCCTTATCGCCCATCGCCATCGCAGAAATCACGGCGAAATCCTGTCCGTCGATATGATAAGTATGCAGCTGCTGTTCCAGCTGCTGGCGGAAGGAACGGCTTGCCAGGATGGTGCGGTCGATGGGGGAGAGTGACTGGTAGGTCATGATGCTGCCAGGCGCTTTCGTCTTATCGATATGATGGGAGGTGATGAAACCGCCCAGACAGAACAGGCAGAGCGACAAAAGGAGGCTCTGAAGAAGGACCAACTGCTTGATTTTTCTGAAGAAGAGCCGGGAAAGCTGACGGTTTTCATGGAGTACATAGCAGCAGCCGGCTAAGGCTATGGCAATGATGGCTGCGATGAGCCAATAGCGCGTGGAGAAGTAATCATAGCTGTATCTGGCTGTGATGATGCTGAGTGATAGTATGAGGCTGAAGAACATCAGCGGAGTGACTGGGAGTCTTTTATTTCTGTCCATTTTAGCCGTGTTTTCAGGTTCGTTTAAAAAAGAGAAGCCCGACAAAAGGTTGGGATAGTCCAACTCTCTTATCGGGCTTCTCATATATATATAATAATGTATAAGCCTGCCTGGAAGCAGGAATACATCATTTCGGTAGATTACTCTCTCTTGAGATTATTCTCTCTTGAGATTATTTGCCGAATCCGAAGATACGCTTGATGAATTTCTTCACAGGATTATCGTTCTTCTGTGGATTGACAACAGGAGCGTACTTGCGAGGACCGGAATTCTCAGTTCCCTTCTTCTGCTGGTTCTGAGGAGCTGTGCCCTGTCGCTTCTGCTGGTTCTGCTGGGCGCCACCCTGCTTCTTCTGGGCTACGCCTCTGCCTCGGCCATTGCTTCCAGGACGAACATTGTTCTCATTGCCTGGGCGCTGGTTGCCGTTAGACTGCTGATTGCTCTGCTGGTTGCCGTTCTCGTTGTTGCGCTGCTTATTGTTGTTGCGGCGCTTGTTGTTATTGCGATTCTTCTGCTCGCCGTTGCGCTGCTCAGCGTTTCTCTGTTCATTGTTCTTGAACTCGCGATTCTTCTGCTCGCCGTTCTCGTGATTCTTCTGTGCGCCATTCTCGCCATTGTTCTGAGGAGTCTTTTCCTGACGCTCGTTTGGCTTGTTTGGCTTGCGCTTGTGCGAAGTCTGGTCGCGGTCTTTCTGTCTGCGACTCTTGGCGCTGGTCTTGCTCTTGCCCTCGCCCTCGCTGTTATTGTTGCCGCCGCGGTTGCCGTTGCGGTTGTTTCCGCCCTGCTTTCCGCCCTTGCCCTTTCGACCATTGTTGCGTTTTGAAGGCTTGTTGAGCTTGATGTATTCAGGGCCTTCGCCGCAATCTTCCGGCAGAGGCATCTTCTCTACCACCTTCTCCAGGAACTTCTCAATCTGCTGGAACCAGTACTGGTCTTCCTCGTTGACGAAGGTGATGGCTCTACCATCGCGGTTGGCACGGGCTGTACGGCCGATGCGGTGAACATAATCCTCAGTATCGTGAGGAACGTCATAATTGATGACCATCTCGATATCATCAATATCGATTCCACGAGCCACGATATCCGTAGCAACCAGTACGTCGAACTGACCGCTCTTGAACTTGAACATTACATCATCGCGCTCTGCCTGCTCCAGGTCGGAGTGCATTGCACCGCAGTTGATGCCGATCTGCTGAAGGGCAGCAGCCAGCTGCTTCACCTTCATCTTGCTGCCGCTGAACACGATGACGCGCTTCATATCGCCAGCCTTGAAGATATCCTTGATGATGGTCATCTTCTGGGTCTCGTAACAAACGTAAGCCTCCTGCTTGATCTTCTCGGCAGGCTTGCTTACGGCAAGCTTGATCTCTACAGGATTCTTGAGCAGGGCCTTGGCAAGTTCCTCAATTTTCTCAGGCATGGTGGCAGAGAACATGATGGTCTGGCAGGTCTTTGGCAACTTGGAAGCGATGGTATTGATGTCTTCAGAGAAGCCCATGTCGAGCATGCGGTCGGCCTCATCGAGAATGAAGAAGCTTACCTTGCTCAAATCTACATTACCCAGGGAAATGTGGGTGATGAGGCGACCTGGAGTAGCAATCACGACATCAGCACCCATGCGGAGACTCTTCAGTTCCTGATCGTAGCGGTTGCCGTCGTTGCCGCCATAAACAGCCACGCTGCTCACATCCTGCAGGTAGTAGCCGAAGCCCTGCATGGCCTGGTCTATCTGCTGGGCCAACTCGCGGGTTGGCGACATGATGACGCAGTTGATGGCGTCTTTCGGATAGCCGCCATCGTCAAGCTTGCTCAATACTGGGAGCAGATAGGCTGCTGTCTTACCCGTTCCGGTCTGTGCCACGCCCAATACGTCGTGACCTTCCAATATCTCAGGGATACATTTTTCCTGTACAGGGGTGCAAGTGTCGAAGCGCATGTCGTATAATGCGTCGAGCACGTTGTCATTCAAATCTAATTCGTCGAAATACATTCTTTTCCTTTCTTTTGTTGACCATTGAGCCGGATGGATCTTCATCCGCTCCAATGGTCAAGGTTCTTTGTTTCAATGTTTAATTACCTTGGTGCCTTGCGGTAGCAGAAGTAGGCAACGAAGGCGAAGATGATGTTTGGCAACCAAGCGGCAAGTGCCGGAGGGAAGTTTGCCTGGATGGCAAAGGTTGCCGATACGGTTTGCAGCATGATGTAGCCGAAGCTCAGTGCAAGACCGATTCCCAAGGATAGGCCCATACCTCCCTTTCGCTTGCGCGATGAAAGCGAAACACCGATGATGGTGAGGATGAAGGAGGCAAACGAGGCGGCGATGCGCTTGTGGTATTCTACCTGATACTGCACCACATTGCCCGAACCGCGGTTGATCTGCTTGGAAATATACTCCTTCAGTTCCGGACTGGTGAAGGTTTCCTGCTGACCCTTGGAATAAACCAGGTCGGTAGGCTCCATCGTAATCAGCGTATCCTTCTGTGCTCCGCTGGTGATGTGCTCCTTCATACCTTTCAGCTGGCGCACCTTCCAGTTGCTCAGCTTCCAGTGGTATTTGCTGTCGGAAATCGTATCATACTGAATCTCCATCGCCGTAAGGTGGCTTACGAGTTTCTTCTCCTGGAACTTGTCGAGGCAGAATCCGTAACCCCGCTTCGAGTTGTTGTCGTAGTGCTGCATATAGGCAATTACGCCCTTATCTACCTGCAGCTGTACGTTTTCGGCAGAAGTATTCTTCTTCTTGTTCTTGTACATCGTCTCAAAGTTCTGGCGTACTACCGTGCCGTGTGGAATCACGTAGGCAGAGAGTACATAGCTCAAGGCTGAGAGCATGATGCAGGTGATGAGGTAAGGACGAAGGAGTCGCTTGAAGGAAACACCTGATGCCAGAATGGCGATGATTTCAGAGTTGCCTGCCAGCTTCGACGTGAAGAGGATGACCGCCACAAACACAAACAACGCACTGAAGAGGTTGGCGAAGTAAGGGATGAAGTTGGCATAATAATCGAAGATGATGGCCTTGGCCGGTGCATGATACTCCGTGAACTTCGCCAGGTTCTCATTGAAGTCGAACACAATGGAGATGGAGATGATCAGTGCAATCGAGAAGAAGTAGTAGCCTAAGAACTTCTTGATAATGTACCAGTCTAACCGCTTGATGTATCTCAGTGGGTTGAGATACCTGAGCACCCTGAGGAATCGCAGCTTGTGCCCGATCCAGCCTAGAATGCGGGCTATGCGCTGCAGGATGGCAATGAGCCAGCCGAAGCGAGATTCGAAGGCTCTGCCCATCTTGAGCAGTCTGCGATGTTTTCTGATGTATTTATAATCTTTCATCATTTAATGTAAAATATGTATAGGAGCATCCTATAAAGTTCAATGCTCAACGCTCAAGCTAGATTCGTCGGCCGAGTTGATCGATGATAGAGCGTTTCCACTCTACGAAGTCGCCCTGCTCGATATGGTGGCGTGCATCTGTAACGAGACGGAGATAGAACGAGAGGTTGTGGATGCTGGCAATCTGCATGGCAAGGAGCTCCTGGGCCTTGAAGAGATGGTGCAGGTAGGCCTTGGTGGTAATCTGGTCGATGTCGCAGCCGTCTGGATCCACTGGACTGAAATCCATCTCCCACTTCTTGTTGCGCATGTTCATCGTACCATTATAGGTAAAGAGCATCGCATTGCGGCCGTTGCGGGTTGGCATTACGCAGTCGAACATATCAACACCGCGCTCGATGGCCTCGAGCAGGTTCTGGGGAGTTCCTACGCCCATCAGGTAGCGAGGCTTGTCCTTTGGAAGAATCTCATTCACCACCTCGATCATTTCGTACATCACCTCGGTAGGCTCGCCTACGGCAAGACCGCCGATGGCATTTCCGTCGGCTCCCTTGTCGGCAATGTACTTGGCAGCTTCGCGGCGCAGCTCTGGGAAAGTACAACCCTGGACGATAGGGAAGAGGCTCTGCTGATAACCGTAGAGAGGTTCTGTCTCGTCGAAGCGCTTGATGCAGCGGTCGAGCCAGCGCTGAGTCATCTCCAGACTCTTCTTCGCATACATGAAGTCGCTTTGTCCGGGAGGACACTCATCGAAAGCCATCATGATGTCGGCACCGATGATGCGTTCTGTATCCATCACGTTCTCTGGAGTGAAGAAATGCTTGCTGCCATCGATGTGGGAACGGAACTCGCAGCCCTCTTCTCTGAGCTTGCGGATTCCGGTAAGCGAGAATACCTGGAAACCGCCGCTGTCGGTGAGGATAGGACGGTCCCAGCCGTTGAACTTATGCAGTCCGCCTGCCGCCTTGATGACTTCGAGTCCCGGGCGCAGGTAGAGATGGTAGGTGTTTCCCAGGATGATCTGGGCCTTTACCTGCTGGCGCAATTCTTCGAAATGTACACCCTTTACGCTGCCCACAGTTCCCACAGGCATGAAGATCGGAGTCTTGATCTGGCCGTGGTCGGTGGTGATGATGCCGGTGCGAGCATCGCTTGCCTTATCTGTTACTTGTAGTTCAAATTTCATTTCTTTTCTTTTTTGTCATTTTCAGGAATGGTGAAGTCGATAGGGTGCTTAACCTTCTCGTCGGTTAGGGCAAACTCCCAGACATCTGCTACATCTTCTACATAATGGAACTCTACGCCCTTGAGATACTTTTCTGGAATGTCGAGGATGTTCTTCTTGTTTTCCTTGCAGATCACGATGTCGGTAATGCCGGCACGCTTGGCTGCCAGGATCTTCTCCTTGATGCCTCCCACTGGGAGCACCTTGCCGCGAAGGGTAATCTCGCCGGTCATGGCTATGTTCTTGCGAACCTTGCGCTGGGTGATGGCCGAAGCGATACTGGTGGCAATGGTAATACCTGCCGAAGGACCGTCTTTTGGCGTTGCTCCTTCAGGTACGTGGATATGGATGTTCCAGTTTTCAAAGATGCGGTAATCCACGCCCAGCAGGTCGATATGCGCCTTGATGTATTCCAGGGCGATGATAGCCGATTCCTTCATCACGTCTCCCAGGTTACCGGTCAGGGTAAGCTTGCCCTGTCTTCCCTTGCTCAGAGAGGTTTCGATAAAGAGAATCTCGCCGCCCACAGAGGTCCATGCAAGTCCTGTTACTACTCCTGCATAATCGTTGCCCTGATAGATGTCGCGGGTGAATGGGGCGGTGCCGAGAATCTCCTTCAGGTCTGATGCGGTGATGGATGGCTTCTCCAATTCCTTGGAATAGGCGAGCTTGTAGGCCATCTTGCGCAGTCCCTTGTTGATCTGTTTCTTGAGCTGGCGCACACCGCTTTCTCGGGTGTAGTGCTCGATGATGCCCTCAATGGCTGCCTTGTTGAAGCTTACCTTCGGGGTGAATTTGTCGAGACCTGTATTCTCCAATTCCTTCGGAATCAGGTGGCGCTTGGCAATCTCTATCTTCTCCTCCGTAATGTAGCCGCCTACTTCGATGAGCTCCATTCGGTCGAGCAAAGGACGTGGGATTGAGCTGATGTCATTGGCGGTTGCGATGAAGAGAACCTTAGAGAGATCGTAATCCACATCCAGGTAATTGTCGTGGAAGGTGTTGTTCTGCTCTGGGTCGAGTACTTCAAGCAAGGCTGATGCTGGATCCCCCTGGTGGTTGTTGGCTGAAACCTTGTCTATCTCGTCGAGGATGAAGACAGGGTTGCTGCTGCCTGCCTTGAGGATGTTCTTGATAATGCGGCCAGGCATGGCTCCGATATAAGTGCGGCGGTGACCGCGAATCTCGGCTTCATCGTGCAGACCGCCCAGAGACATTCTCACGTATTTGCGCTTCATGGCCTTGGCAATGCTCTTGCCCAGACTGGTCTTGCCGACTCCCGGAGGACCATAGAGGCAGAGAATCGGACTCTGCATTCCACCCTTCAGGGATCTTACGGCAAGATATTCCAGGATGCGTTCCTTTACTTTCTCCATACCGTAGTGGTCCTGGTTGAGAATCTTCTGGGCATGAGACAGGCTGAGGTCATCCTCGGTGTATTCGCCCCAAGGCAAATCTACCAGCGTCTGCAGATAGTTGAGCTGGATAGGGTAGTCTGGGCTCTGAGGATGGATGGTGTCGAGTTTGGCCAACTCTTTCTGAAAAACCTTTTGGGTTGCCTCGTTCCATTTCTTGGTCTTGGCTTTTTCGAGCAGCTCCTTCTTTTCCGGACTGCTTTCGCCTTCGCCCAGCTCTTCCTTGATGTTCTTGATCTGCTGCTTCAGGTAATATTCCTTCTGCTGCTCGTCGAGATCAAACTGAGTCTTGTTCCTGATTTCATTTTGCAGGTAGAGCAGTTTCTGCTCCTTGTGCAAGGCCTTGAGTGCCTCTATCAGTCGCTCTGACAGCTTCTCCTGTTCCAGCATCTTGATCTTGTCTTCTGCCGTAAAAGGCAGGGAGGTGCAGATGAAGTTGCATTTCACGAAGCGATTGGTAATCTCATTGATCGCATAGACAGCCTCGTTGGGAATGTTCTCATTGTACTGAATGAATTTGATAGATTCCTCGAAGAATGTTTGGGTCAATGCCTTGAACATAGGATCTTCGGCTTCCTTTTCGGTAGGCCAGGTTTCTGGCAGACTTTCTACATCGGCAAGGTAGAATGGATCCTTATCTACAATCTGCTTCATCTTGCATCTGCCTAAACCCTGTACGATGATGGTTTTCTGATGCTCATCGTTTGGCATATTGATGACTCTCATCAACTTGGCAAATGTTCCGGTTTCGTACAAGTCTTCCTGATTAGGTGAGTCTATGTCCGCATGCTTCTGGCAAAAGATGCAGAATACTGTTTCTGGATTTTGCTCCAGCATATTTGCCAACTCCTTGCTTTCCGCCCTGCCTATCAAGATAGGAGTAAGCACGGATGGAAAAACCACCAGGTCGCGAGTGCAGAGGGTAGGATAGACTCCTGCCTCCCTTTCTTGTATCAATACGGATGCATCGCCCTCAAAGTCGGCTATCATCTGGATTTGTGTATTCGAATTTCTGTTCATATTCTATTTGATAAACACTTTTTGGGGTGTATATGAATTTCTGTTCTATTTTGATAAACACTTTTTGGAGTGCATATTCTCTTGAATATATGCTTATAGGGTGCAAAGTTAGTAATTTTTGCCGAGAATCCCATCGTTTTTTCCGAAAATCACCTCTTTATTAGATATTATTATTAATATAAGCAAGAAGACTGTAATAAAATGCTGATTTTTGCGTTACTATTTTAAAAGTAAAACTATGACTGGATTTAAATTCAAACAATTTGAGATTCATCAGGATCGTTGCGCCATGAAAGTGGGAACGGATGGTGTGCTGCTGGGGGCATGGGCACCTGGCGGTAAACGCATTTTGGATGTCGGGTCGGGTACCGGACTCATTTCGCTGATGATGGCGCAGCGCTTCCCTGAGGCGCAGGTGCGGGGTATTGATATGGATGGAGAGGCTTGTGAGGAGGCTGCTGAGAATGTGGCTGCAAGTCCTTTTGCCGATCGTGTCGAAATAGAGTGCTGCCGATTGCAGGATTATCATTCTGCGGAGTCTTTTGATGCAATCGTAAGCAATCCTCCTTTTTTCTTGAATAGCCTAAAAAATCCAGACAGTAAACGTACGATGGCTCGCCATACGGATAGCTTGCCTTTCAGAGATCTTTTCAGGGGAGCAAAAATGCTGCTGAGTGATGATGGCGTCTTTTCCGTGATTGTTCCTTCTGAGGTTCTTGAGGTGGTTGTGTCGGAAGCTTGTATGCTAGGATTTTATCTTGTCAGGCAGTGTGGCGTTAAGACAGTGGAGCGCAAACAGCCTAAACGCTATCTTCTGTCGTTCGCAAAGCATCGGTATAATGGTATGGAAAATACTATAAAAACAATGACCGATTCCGAGGGGAACCGGTCAGAATGGTATGCGAAAATTACAGAAGAATTTTATGTCAGGTAGGGGCTAGAGATTCAGCTTTCTCTGTACGAGCTTGCTGATGGCTCCTACTCGCTTGCTTTGGCGCTGGATGTCTTTGTGAATGTCATCGCGCACTATATTTATGTCATTGAAGAAATCGGCAAAGGCCGATTGAATGATGTTCGGCTTGCGTACACTCTTGTCTGCAAACGGATTTACAATCATCTTGATGCCTTTTTCTTCCATGTGCACATCTATGTCGGCGCCAGTCATCACAGGGTCGCCGTCATAATGGATGACACCTGGCTTACTGCGGGTGATGTGGAGTTTCTTGCACCGGAAAGACTTGATCTTCGAGTTTTTGTCGAGGGTCTTGTTGAACATGTCGAAACTAACCTGTGAAGCTTCGATGACATCAAACGGTTCCATGATGACCACATCCATCAATCCATCGCTCATAGATGCCTGTGGGGCAATATAGGCGTTGTTGCCGTATTGGGAAGCGTTGGCACATGAGATGAGAAACGCTTTATATTGTTTTGTTCCAGTCTCATCCTCCAGAGTATATGTTTCAGGCTCATATTTCAAGCCTTCTCTCAGAATGTTCTCTGCATAGCTGATTGGCCCACGCTTTCCGCTTTCTGCAAACTTCATGCTGACAAAGGCATCGAAGCCCATTCCGCAAGTGCAGAAAAATGGGTATTCGTTGATGACTCCGTAGTCAAGGTCGTGTATTTCGCAGGCGTTGATGATCTCAATGCTTTTCTTTAGGTTCATTGGCAACAGCAGGTGGCGCGCCAGGCCGTTTCCTGAGCCGCAAGGCAGAATACCTAATGCTGAGTCGGAATGGACGAGGGAACGGGCCACCTCGTTCACGGTACCATCGCCACCTACAGCAACCACAATGTCTGCATGGTTGTCTCTGGCTTCGGCTGCCAGTTCTGAGGCGTGTCCTGGTCTTTCAGTCATTTTTATCTCGTACTCGAACTGCTCCTTGTCCAAAGTAGAATCTATCAAACTGGGAACCGCTGCTTTGCTGCTGGTTCCAGAAATCGGGTTCATGATGAAAACTATCTTTTTTTTCATATCTTAGTCAAGAAATTGTTTTTTAAATTGCAAAAGTAATAAAAATCCCTAAAATGGCAAGAAATATCTACTAAAAAAAGCATAAAAGTAAACTTTCTTAGGAAAAAAGCGGTTTTATTAATCTTTTTTTGTATCTTTGCAGCCTGAAACTAGAAAATAAATTAAAATAGAAATAAAGTACACCTATTATAATGGGACAATTACAAGAAAGATACAAGAATTATCGTGTACCTCAGAAGTATATGGAAGCCGGTGTGTATCCATACTTCCGTGAGATTACAAGTAAGCAGATGACAGAGGTAACTGACATCGACGGTCACAAGATCCTGATGTTCGGTTCTAATGCTTACCAGGGTTTGACAAATGATCAGCGTGTTATCGATGCAGCTAAGGCTGCTCTTGACAAGTACGGCTCAGGCTGTGCTGGTAGCCGCTTCCTCAATGGTACACTCGATTTGCATGTGCAGCTCGAAAAAGAGCTTGCTGAGTTTATGGGCAAGGATGAGACATTGTGCTTCTCTACTGGTTTCTCTGTAAATCAGGGTGTGTTGGCATGTGTTGTAGGCCGCGGTGATTATATCATCTGTGACGATCGTGACCACGCTAGTATCGTAGATGGCCGTCGTCTTTCATTCGCTACCCAGCTTCACTACAAGCACAACGATATGGAAGATTTGGAGCGCGTGCTCTCTAAGCTTCCTGAGGATGCAGTCAAGCTCATCGTTGTGGATGGCGTGTTCTCTATGGAGGGCGATTTGGCTAACTTGCCAGAAATCGTGAAGTTGAAGCATAAGTACAACTGCTCTATCATGGTAGATGAGGCTCATGGCCTTGGCGTGTTTGGTAAGCAGGGACGTGGTGTCTGCGATCATTTCGGCTTGACGGATGAGGTGGATCTTATCATGGGTACCTTCTCTAAGAGTCTGGCATCTATCGGTGGTTTCATCGCTTCTGATAAGGATACTATCAATTTCCTCCGTCACAACTGCCGTACTTACATCTTCAGTGCATCCAACACTCCAGCAGCTACAGCAGCAGCGCTTGAGGCACTCCACATCATTCAGAATGAGCCAGAGCGTTTTGAGAATCTTTGGGATGTTACCAACTATGCTTTGAAGCGTTTCCGTGAGGAGGGTTTCGAGATTGGTGAGACTGAGAGTCCTATCATTCCTCTCTACGTTCGTGATGCAGAGAAGACATTCGTTGTTACCAAGCTGGCTTACGATGCAGGTGTGTTCATCAATCCTGTTATCCCACCAGCATGTGCTCCTCAGGACACATTGGTGCGTTTTGCTCTTATGGCTACTCATACAAGAGAGCAGGTAGAACGGGCTGTTGAAATCTTGAAGAAGATTTTCGTAGAGGAAGGCATCATCAAGGCGTAATGGCAAAACAATGCGGTTGCTGAAAATACATCAATCGTCATATATAATAAGGTATAAAGGGGCAATTTCTTCGGAAGTTGCCCTTTTTTTAGGAAAAAACTGAATAAATGCATATTTTTACAAAAAAAAGTTGCTGAAAAATTTGGTGGAATAAGAAAAATGTTGTACCTTTGCACCCGCAATTCAGAAATGATGCTTACTGCAAAGAAGTAATTTCATTGTGAGAAGAAAGCGGGGTGTAGCGCAGCCCGGTAGCGCTCCTGTTTTGGGAACAGGTGGTCGCA
>OWIS01000422.1_pt1 | contig 14993 bp, 13 predicted proteins | sample 1732611 | NCBI WGS metagenome assembly OWIS01 (sample SAMN05065734, study PRJEB22554) | human gut metagenome | biome: ENVO:2100002; feature: ENVO:00000062; material: ENVO:00002003 | host: Homo sapiens | place: USA
CAACTTTTTAATGCAACAGCAACAGCGTTGAATTGCATATCGCAAATATGCTGTTTGGATGTTGCACTAATTTCTTGACTTGCGATAATAAACGAGGCAAATCTATGATACAGGGAAAAATTATTCGCGTGGCCGGCCCTGTGGTGGACGTGCAGTTCACCGCAGGCCGACTGCCTGCCCTGCAGGAAGCGCTGACCGTGACCGCAGAAGGCACCGAGCGCACGATGGAGGTGGCGCAGCACGTCAACGAATCGACGGTGCGCTGCATCATGCTCTCGGCCAGCGAAGGTCTGGGCAAGGGTATGGAAGTCACCGCCACCGGCCACGGCCTGACTGCCCCGGTGGGTGAGGCCACGCTGGGCCGTATGTTCGACCCGCTGGGCCGCCCCATCGACGGCAAGGGCTCTGTGGACGATGTGCCGCACTGGCCCATCCACCGCAAGGCCCCCAGCTTTGCAGAGCAGAAGCCCGCTACTGAGATTTTGGAAACGGGCATCAAGGTCATCGACCTGCTGGCCCCCTACGCCAAGGGCGGCAAGATCGGTCTGTTCGGCGGCGCAGGCGTCGGCAAGACCGTCCTGATCCAGGAGCTGATCTACAACATCGCCACCGAGCACAACGGCTACTCGGTGTTCACCGGTGTCGGCGAGCGCACCCGTGAGGGCAACGACCTTTACGGCGAAATGACCGAGAGCGGCGTCATCAACAAGACGGCGCTGGTCTACGGCCAGATGAACGAGCCCCCAGGAGCCCGTATGCGCGTGGCACTGTCCGGCCTGACCATGGCAGAGTATTTCCGCGATGTGAAGAATCAGGATGTGCTGCTCTTCATCGATAACATCTTCCGCTTCACCCAGGCTGGCTCTGAGGTGTCCGCACTGCTGGGCCGTATGCCCTCCGCCGTCGGCTACCAGCCTACGCTGGCTACCGAGATGGGCGCTCTGCAGGAGCGCATCACCTCCACCCGCAAGGGTTCCATCACCTCGGTGCAGGCTGTCTACGTCCCCGCCGACGACCTGACCGACCCGGCCCCTGCAACGACATTCACCCATCTGGACGCTACCACGGTTCTGAGCCGTGACATCGCCTCTCAGGGCATCTACCCCGCTGTGGACCCGCTGGACTCCACCAGCCGTATCCTCAGCCCGGAGGTCGTGGGTCAGGAGCATTATGAGATCGCCCGTGCCGTCCAGAAGGTGCTGCAGCGCTACAAGGAGCTGCAGGACATCATCGCCATCATGGGCATGGATGAGCTGAGCGAGGATGACAAGCGCACCGTCAGCCGCGCCCGCAAGGTGCAGCGCTTCCTGAGCCAGAGCTTCCACGTTGCAGAGCAGTTCACCGGTATGCCCGGCCAGTACGTCCCGCTGAAAGAGACGCTGCGCGGCTTCCGCATGATCCTGAACGGCGAGTGCGACGACCTGCCCGAGAGCGCCTTCCTGTTCGCAGGCACCATCGACGATGTGTTCGCTAAGGCGAAGAAGGGGTAAACCATGACGACCTTTCATCTGACGGTGGTCACACCGGACGGCTGCGCCTTTGAGGGGCAGGCCGAGCGTGTGGTCTGCCGCGCCATCGACGGTGACCTTGCCATTCTGGCCAAGCACGGCGACTACTGCACCGCGCTGGGCATGGGCGAGGCCCACATCGTTGATGCCGAGGGCAGCCGCCGCCGTGCCGCCTGCATGGGCGGGATGCTCACCGTGCTGGACGGTGAGGTGCGTCTGGTAGCCACCACATGGGAGTGGGCTGAGCAGATCGACCACACCCGCGCCGAGGCCGCAAAAAAGCGCGCCGAAGAGATCCTGGCCCGCAAAGACCTCGACCGCCGCGAGTACGAGATGGCACAGGCCCGCCTCAAGCGCGCGCTGGTGCGCACTTCCATCAAAGAATGATGCAAAACCTGCTGTTTTCCACGAACAGCAGGTTTTTTGTTGAAAAACGGGCAGACATATCGACAATCCGGATAAAAAGGCGTATGATATAGAAAACAGGGCAGAAAAAGGACTGCCGCAAAGAGGAGGAACTTAAAATGGGTGTTTTTATGCACAGACCCTTTGGCCGCGCTGCAGCGCTGACGCTGGCGGCGGCAATGCTTCTGGGTACACCGTCCGCATTGGCGGCGCAGGTGCCGGTGGAGCTGCTGGGACAGGAGAACTCGATCTCTGCGCCCAGCGTGGCGCTCGTCCGCTCCGGCAAGTGCGGCGAGGCCGTCAACTGGGGCCTCGGCGCTGACAACGTGCTCTACATCTATGGCAGCGGCCCGATGAACGATTTTTCTACGAACGAGGGCAGCCGCGCCCCGTGGGCCGAGGAGCTGCTGGCCGCTTCGCCCGACGGGCTGAGCACCATTCAGGCGGTACAGGTCTGCGAGGGTGTGACCAAGCTGGGCGCATTTGCATTCAATAACGCCGGAAGCGCCTACTACACCGGCCTCACCAGCATCACCCTGCCCGACAGCCTGCAGGAAGTGGGACGCCGCGCTCTCTATGGCTGCAAGGCCCTTTCCAGCATCGAGGTGAGCGCAGCCAACCCCTGTCTCACCGTGCAGGACGGCATCCTCTACAATAAGGCCATGACCCAGCTCATCCGCTGCCCTGCCGCAGGCGGTCTGACGGCCTATACCGTTCCGGCCAGCGTGACCGAGCTGGCCGAAGGAGCCTTTGCATCCTGCACCTCGCTGGAGAGCATCGTGCTCCCGGAGGGGATGACCAGCATTGCAGACAATGCCTTTGAAGGCTGCTCTGCCCTGCGGGAAGTCACCCTGCCCAGCACCCTGAAGACCCTGAACTACGCCTGCTTCGGCTGGTGCAGCAGCCTGACGAACATCGTCCTGCCGGAAGGCACCGAGAAGCTGGACTGGTCGGTCTTTGCCGGCTGCACCAGCCTGTCGTCCGTGACCATCCCCAGCAGTGTGAAAACGATCGACGTTTACGCATTCAATAAGTGCCCGCTGAAGGAAGTCAAGATCAGCAAGGATTGTGTCCTCGGCAGCCAGGCCTTCGGCAAGGACGTCAAGATCAAGTATTATCACTGAGCCTGATATAACAAAAACCGGAGCCCCCGCAGGGACTCCGGTTTTGCTGTATCAGAAGCTTTTAGAGCATATTTGCCTTCTCGATGAGGCTGCGGATGTGGTGGGCCAGCATCTCGATGGCGGTGGTATTCTCGCCGCCGTTGGGGACGATGATGTCCGCGTTCCGCTTGCTGGGCTCAACGAAAGCCTCGTGCATGGGTTTAACGGTGGTGAGGTACTGGTTGATAACGCTGTCGAGGGAGCGGCCGCGCTCCTTGACGTCCCGCACCAGACGGCGCAGGATGCGCTCGTCAGCGTCGGTGTCCACGAAAATTTTGTAGTCGAACATGGCGCACAGCTCCGGCTCTACGAAGGGGAGGATGCCTTCCACGATGAGGACGGGGGCCGGTTCGATGTGCTGGACCTCGTTGCTGCGGTTGTGGTCGGCGTAGTCGTACACCGGGCAGTCGATGGCGCGGCCAGCCTTCAGCTCCTGTAAGTGGTAGATGAGCAGGGCGTTGTCGAAAGCGTCCGGGTGGTCGTAGTTCAGCTTGCAGCGTTCTTCAAAGGGCAGCTCGTCATGGCGTTTGTAGTAGCTGTCGTGGGAGATGAGGCGCACCTCGTCCTCCCCGAAAAGTGCCTTGAGCCGACAGGCCAGTGTGGTCTTGCCGCTGCCGGAGCCGCCTGCGATGCCGATGATCAGATTGTTCATGTTCCAAAACCTCCGCGTGCCGATTGTTGTAGAAAAAATCCCCAGAGTAGGGTATAATATCCTTATCCTACATAATAACACACTTCGCTCTGTTTTGACAGGGCCGAATCTCTGCTGGGAGGCATTTTGATGAAAAAAATCGTTCCTGCCCCGTACATCGACCAGACTGAGCGCTGGGTCAACGGCTGCGAGAGCATCAGCAGCGTCATGCTGCTCCAGGCCGTGGGCATCGACATCGACCCGGATACCTTCATCGCCCGCGACCTGCCCCACGCTCCTTACTGGGAGCAGGACGGAAAACTCTACGGCCCTGACCCGTGGCAGGTCTACCCCGGCGACCCCCACGACCACACCGGCTACGGCTGCTATTCGCCCTGTATCGTCAAGGCCCTGAACAGCGCTCTGGAGCACGAGGGCGCAGCCGACAGGTTCGAAGTCGTGGACGAGAGCGGCAAGACGGCGGCAGAGCTTTGCTCTTATATCGACGCCGGGATGCCGGTGGTGTTCTGGGCGACGCTGGATTTCCAGCCCGTGCCGGAAAAGCGCGACCACTGGCTGTTGGCCGATGGCACTGACTTTGCGTGGAAGTGCAACGAGCACTGCCTGCTGCTGGTGGGCTACGATGACGAAAACTACTGGTTCAACGACCCGTGGCATGACCACGGCGTCTGCCCGCAGCCGAAACAGCTGGTGGAGGACTGCCATGCGGCCCAGGGGCTGTTCGCAGTCACCCTCCGCCCGAAAGGAGAAGTATGAAAAAAGAAGAATTTCAGCAGAACATGAAAGACAGGATGCAGCAGTTCGAGGACGGCGGTCTCCGCCTCCTGAAAAAGGGTCAGAAAGGCATCGTCCATGCGATTTTCAGCCGCTTCGGGCTGGTGCTGCTGCTCATGCTGCTGCAGGTCGGTGTGCTGTGGAGCGTGTTCCGGTGGTTCGGCGGACTGCTGCCCCATTACTTCGGCGGCAGTGTGGCCATGTCGGCCTTCATGGTGGTCTACATCCTCAACAGCGAGATGGACAACAGTGCCAAGATCACATGGATGGTCACCATCGCCATCCTGCCGGTCGTGGGTGTGCCGCTGTTTTTCTACGTCAAGAGCAACATCGGCCACAACGCCCTGAAAAAGCGGGTGACCCACCTCACTGAGGAGGCCCGGGGCTTACAGCCCCAGCCGCTGGCTGCGGCCCAGGAGCTGGCCGAAGCCGACCCCGGCGCGGCCTCGCTGGCGCGGTATCTCCACGGAAAGGGCGGCGGCTTCTCGGTCTACAGGAACACGGAAGTTACCTACTTCCCCGGCGGCGAGGCCAAGTTCGAAGAGCTGCTGCGCCAACTGGAAAAGGCCGAGAAGTACATCTTTCTCGAGTACTTCATCATCGACGAGGGCCTCATGTGGGGCAGGATCCTCGAAGTGCTGGCCCGCAAGGCCGCTGAGGGCGTGGACGTCCGGGTGATGTACGATGGCACCTGTGAGTTCACCACCCTGCCCCGGGATTACCCCGGCCGCCTCGAAAAGCTGGGCATCCAGTGCCAGGTGTTCTCGCCGGTGCAGCCATTTGTCTCGACCCATTATAATTACCGCGACCACCGGAAAATTCTCGTCATTGACGGAAAGGTGGGCTTTACCGGCGGCGTGAACCTTGCCGACGAGTACATCAACCACATCGAGAAGTATGGCCGCTGGAAGGACGCCGCCGTCATGCTGGAAGGTGAGGCTGTCCGACCGCTGACCATCCTCTTCCTCGAGATGTGGAGCATCCTCCGGGAGCCGGAGTTTGAGAAGTTCCTCTCCGTGCCGCCCCACTCTGTCCCGGCGAAGGGGTTCGCGGCTCCTTACGGCGACTGCCCGCTGGACGGTGAGCGGGTGGGAGAGATGGTCTATATCGACCTGCTCAACCGCGCCAAGCGCTACATCCACATCATGACGCCCTACCTCATCCTCGACGGCGAGCTGGAAACGGCCCTCAGGTTCGCGGCAGAGCGGGGCGTGGACGTCCACCTCATCCTGCCCCATGTGCCGGACAAGAAGTTCGCCTATGCGCTGGCGAAGACGCACTACAAGTCTCTGCTGGACTCGGGCGTGAAGATCAGCGAGTGGCTGCCCGGCTTTGTCCACGCGAAGGTCTTTGTGGTGGACGACAGCGAGGCCGTGGTGGGTACCATAAACCTCGACTACCGCAGCCTCTACCACCACTTTGAGAATGCGGTCTGGATGAAGGACACCGCCTGCATCCCCGCCATCGAGAAGGATTTCCAGAAGACGCTGGAATTCTGCCGCGACGTCGAGCCCACCCGGGAGAGCATCTGGGAGGGCAACGTGCTGCTCCATCTGGCAGGAATTTTACTGAAAGTTATTGCACCATTACTGTAAAACAAAGGGGAATGCCGTTCGGCATTCCCCTTTGTTTTACAGATAATCCTTATCCATCGAGAAGCCCCGGCCGCTGACCTCGGTGACATGGCTCACGATGAGGAAGCAGGTGGGGTCGATGCTGTGAGCCAGCTTTTCCAGCCGGGGCAGTTCCCGGTTGGACACGATGCTCAGAAGCACGGCGCTGGACTCGTGGGTGTAGCCGCCCTCGCCGTGGAGGATGGTCACGCCCCGGTCCAGCTGCTCGAGGATGGCGGCACAGATGGCGTCGGACTGGCTGCTGATGATCTTTACCTCGGTGCGGCTGGCACCCATCATCAGCATCTTATCCATGACGATGGTGTGGATGAGCACCATCACAATGCCGTACAGCACCTGCGGCATCGGGCTGAACACAGCCTGCATCAGCAGGACCATGATGTCGAAAGCCAGCATGGTGGCCGACACCGGCAGCTTGAACCATTTGTTGAGCACCAGCGGCGGGATGTCGAGGCCGCCGGTGGATGCACCGGAGCGGATGACGATGCCCAGCGAGACGCCGATGCCGAGGCCCGCAAAGACGGTGCAGAGAAAGATGTCCTCCGTCAGCACCCGGCCATTCGCTATCCCCTCGAACAGGGCGAGGAAGGCGGGGCTGAGAACACTGCTGGCCAGCGTATTGAGGGCGAAGGCCCGGCCCAGGACCACCCAGCCCCAGACCAGCATGGCGAGGTTGATGAAGAACAGCAGCCCCGAGACGGACAGGCCCGTCGATCGCCCGATGGCCAGAGCGATGCCGGTCGCGCCGCCGGTGATGAGGCCCGCCGGCTCGAGGAACAGCGCAACGGCCAGCGAGTAGAGCGCGTTGCCGAAGATGATGGAAGCCCAGTTCCAGATAAGCTGCTTCCAGTGCGGATTCTGATTCATAGCGTTTCCTCCCATATCTCTTCTATCATACCGGAAAACGGCAAAAAAATCCACGCCCGGCGGGCTGCCGGAGCGTGGATTTTTGTTCATTTGACAGATGAAAGTTTGATTTTTTACTCTTCGTCCAGCAGGCGCAGGCCGGCGGTATCGGTGACGGGCAGCGAGAAGACGATGGAGCCGGCCTTTTTGTCGGCGTTGTCCATGATGGCTTTCATGATGGCGTTCTTCTCGGAAGTGCGGCTGACGATGAGCACCAGCTCTTTTTCGTTCACGAGGTCGATGCCCATGAACCTGGCCGCGCCCTCCATGCCGGTGCCTTTGGCGTGGATGACGGTGCCGCCGCCGGCTCCTGCGGCCCGGGCCGCGTCCATGATAGAGCCGGTGTAGCCCTGATTGGCGATGACCAGCAGCAGGTCGTAACGGGTATCTTTCAAGGTGCTTTCCTCCTTCAGCTCAAGGGTCTGGTGTTCGGTGAGGAACAGCAGGGCGCGCTTGCCGCCGATGCTGCTTACCGGGACGATGAATGCGATGCCGGTACCCGGCACATCAATGCGCATCTGGCGGCGCAGGGCTTTCTGGATGCGGGGCCAGCTGTCCGCTGTGATGATGGCAAAGAGCACGGCTTTTTCGGTCTTTTCCAGCCCGAGGGTGGAAAGCGTCTCCTGAACGGCAGTGCCGGCACCCACAGTGCGGAGGCTGACATCGACGCCGAAGCTCTTATACAGCTTCAGAAAGGCGTCTGTCGTGGGGCGGTCGGTGATGGTGACCAGCCAGTAAAGCGTATTCACGGCAAAGCCTCCTTACAGTTCGATGATGGCGTCGTCCGGCAGTTCAGCCAGCAGGGCGGCAGGATCTAGCAGGGGCTGGGCGCTGCGAGCCTTGCGGGTCTTGAGCTGGGCCACAAGGCCCATGAGCTGGACGGTGATGAGGGGCGTCATGGCGACCATGGCCACCACGCCGAAGGCGTCGGTGACGATGTTGCCGCCTACGGCGATGCAGGCACCCTGCGCCAGCGGCAGCAGGAAGGTGGCCGTCATGGGGCCGGAGGCCACGCCGCCGGCGTCAAAGGCGATGGCGGTGTAGAGCTTCGGCACCACAAAGGAGATGCTAATGGCGAAGAGATAGCCCGGGATGAGGAACCACAGGATCGAGATGCCGGTGAGGACGCGCACCATCGCAAGACCCACCGAGAGGGCGACGCCGGCCGAGAGGGCTGCGCCCATCGTCCCGGCGGAGATGGCACCGTCGGTGACTTCTTCGACCTGTTTGTTGAGAACGTAGACCGCAGGCTCGGCCCGGACGATGAAGTAGCCGATGAGCATCCCGATGGGGATGAGCAGCCACCGGCTGCTCTGGCCGCCCAGGACCTGACCGAGGTAGTTGCCGGCGGGCATGAAGCCGATGTTCGCCCCGGTGAGGAAGAGCACGAGGCCGATGTAAGTATAGACGAGGCCTACGCCGATGCGGCCCAGCGTCCGCCGGTCAATGTGAAGGGCGGCGAGCTGGAAGATGCCGAACATCACGACGATGGGCAGCAGGGAAGTGGCGATCTCGTGCAGATAGGTGGGCAGGCCCTCGCTGAACAGCTGCCACAGCTCCACCGAGTCGCCCACTTCGGGGATGACCGGCGGCACGTAGCTGCTCTCGCTGGCATTGAAGAGGATGCCGAGGATGAGGACGGCGAGGATGGGACCTACGGAGCAGAGGGCTACGAGGCCGAAGCTGTCGTCCGCTGCATGGCGGTCAGAACGGATGGCCGACACACCGACGCCCAGCGCCATGATGAAGGGGACGGTCATGGGGCCGGTGGTGACGCCGCCGGAGTCGAAGGCCACGGCCAGAAACTCTTTCGGCACAAATGCAGCCAGAAGGAAGATGGCAGCGTAAAAGATGACCAGCAGCCGGGGCAGCGGGATGCCCAGCAGCATACGCAGGAAGGCCATGACGAGGAAGATGCCCACGCCCACAGCCACCGAGAGGATGAGGGTCATGTTGGGGATGGAGGGTACCTGATTGGCAAGCACCTGTAAGTCGGGCTCTGAGATGGTGATAAGGAAGCCCAGCAGGAAACCCACGCCGATGATGAGAAAGAGGCTCTGGCTCCGGGTGAGGATGGAGCCGACCCGCTCGCCCATGGGGGTCATGCTCATCTCGGCACCCAGGGTGAAGAACATGATGCCGACGATGATCATGGCAGCGCCCAGCAGAAAGCAGAGCAGGATGCTCGGGGAAACAGGGGCGATGCTGAAACAGAGTACCAGCACGATGGCCGCGATGGGCAGGACGGCCTGCAGTGCCTCCAGCAGCTTCTCCCGAAGTTTGGGGATGGATGATTTGATAATGATGTCCACCAGCCTTTCCCGCCCAGAAGCAGTGCCGCCGGGCGTTGGAATTGAGAAATATTTCATTGTTAAGTATACAAAAACAGACAAAAGTCCGTCAACAAAAGACCGGCTAAGATTGGCAAAGAAACAGAAATGTTACAAAAAGAAAAGGCTGCCGCGCTTTTGCACAGCAGCCTTGAAGATCAGGATTTAGATGCCCTGCTTTGCCAGAACGTCAGAAGTCGGGGTGGAGAACACCGGAATATTGGCGTAGGGGTCGGGAGTGTTATCGGCGGGCAGGGCCTTCATGTAGGCGTCCATGGACTCGGCCACCTTCTTCGCGATGGCCCCGGCCTCCACGACGGTGCGCGCGCCCATGACGGCGTCGCCGCCGGCGAATACGCCCTCGCGGGTGGTGCTGCCGTCCTCGTTGACGGTGAGCAGGCCGCGCTGGTTGGTCTCGATGCCGGTGGTGGTCTTGACGAGAGAGTTCTCAGAACCCTGGCTCACCGAGACGATGACGCCGGTGTGGGGGTAGAAGGTCTCGCTGCCCTCTACCTGGGTGAACTTGCCGTCCTCGCCCTTCACGGTGTCGCGGCAGATGATGCCGTTCTCACGGATCTCCACCGGAGCCTTGCAGAAGCGGAAGCCCACGCCCTCGAGCTTGGCGTATCGCACTTCATGCTCGGAAGCACTGATGCACTCCTCGTCGCGGCGGGCGTAGCAGGTGACGTGGCGTGCGCCGTTGCGAATGGCAGTGCGGGCGCAGTCCATGGCGGAGTTGCCCACGCCGATGACGGCGATGTCGTCGCCCAGCTGGAAGGCCTTGGAGTTGGCCAGATAGTCGATGCCGAAGGCCGCGTTGCCCAGCGTCTCGCCCTTGATGTGCATGGCGTTGGCCTTCCACAGACCGGCGCCGATAAAGACGCTCTTGTAGCCGTCCCGGAAGAGGTCGTCGATGGTGATGGTCTTGCCGATGGCGGTATTGGGGCGGACGTGGATGCCCTTCAGCTCGAGGTGGCGGTACTGGAAGTCGTCCAGTACGCTGTCGGGCAGGCGGTAGTTGGGGATGCCGTACCGCATGACGCCGCCGATCTTGTCGCGGGCGTCGAAGATGGTGACATCGTAACCCCAGCGTGCCAGCAGGACGGCGACGGTCAGGCCCGCAGGGCCGGAGCCGACGACAGCGGCCTTCATGCCGTTCCTGGGGGCGGGGCCGGAAGTCATCTTGTTGGCGTAGGTGGTGGAGATGTAGTCCTCGATGATGGAGAAGTGGACGGGGTCGTGGCTGGGCATCCGGTTGCGGATGCAGTGGCCCTCGCACTGGTTCTCGTGGTTGCACACGAGGCTGCACACAGTGGTCAGGGGATTGTTTTCAAACAGCATCCGGCCGGCGTCGTCGAGGTGATTGTCCTTGAGCAGGCGGATGACCTCGGGGATGTTGGTGTGGATGGGGCAGCCCTGCTGGCACATCGGCTTTTTGCAGCCGAGGCAGCGGTTGGCTTCGTCCAGAACGTGAAGTGCCATGGTTCCTCCTTGTACCTGTCGAACAGGCAACGTTGTATCCAAGTATCTTTACTATAATACACCGAAACTGCCTCGGCATACAAGTACCGAAATGACAAAATTTGCAGAAAATTTTCTGTCATTACGTCAAAAAGATATTTTTTTGACGAAGTAGACCGCCCATGGCCTCGGGTGAAACGCGGCAGAGTGTACCAAAATCGGCGGCGGCAAGCTGCGCCTCGGCCATCTGGGTGCAGGCATCGCCTGATCCCCGCAGACGGGCCAGCGAGTGGGAGACAGGGAGGGTGCAATTTTTTAATAAAGGAAGGGCATCCTTCTTTCCTCCCAGCAGGTGGAGATAGGGCGGAAGGGCGGGGAGACTGTCGGCGGTGCAGCCCAGCGCGGCGTCCATGGCGAGGCGGCGCATCCGCGCCCGTGGGTAGCGGACGGTGGTGAGAGCGTCCAGAAGTTTGTCGTAAGTGGTGCTGGTACGGACGGCGGCTTCCAGACGGTGCTCCAGTCCCTCGGAGATGCCGCGGATGTCTGCAAAGGGCGCTTTGCCCCGGCAGGCAGACCGGAGAAGGGCCAGCTCGCACCGCCCGGCGGCGGAAAAATCGGTGTACTGCCCGGCGGCGTAAGCCTCCTGATAAAGCGGGAAGACCGCCTCGGGAACGTAAGGCGCGACGGCGTCCGCTCCGCCCTCGGCCCAGAGCTTGCGAAGTGCGCTGGCGCTGGCGAACTGCCCGTGGGCAGAGTGGAGCGCCTCACCGTGGTTCGCGCCTTGCCGGGGCAGGGGATAAGCCTCCATCTGAGGCGCAAGGCTGCGGATGGCCCGGCAGTATTCGACAGCGAGGTTGTTGTTGGGCTTGTCCAGCAGGGCGGCGACCCGCTCGTCAGATGCAAGCTGAGCCGCTGCGGCCTGCCGCGCGGCGGCAAAGCTCCGTGCGCCGCCCGCAAGCTGGGCTTTCAGGGCGGCGCGGTAGGAGTCGCTGTCAAGAAGTTCGGCGGCCTCCATCAGAAGGGCCGCGTCGGGCGTCTCGGCGCCGAACACCAGACCGTCGCACCCGGCGGCGGCAAGCAGCGCCACGCCCGCCCGGGCGAAGGCCTCTGCCCCCGCGCAGGCACAGGGAGCAGGCAGGGCGAACACAAGGTCAGCCCCGCAGGTGAGGGCGGCCCGGGTGCGGACAGCTTCGGGCAGGAGGGGCAGCGCCCCCCGCTGCACCAGCGAACAGCTCATGGCGACGGCGACGCGCTCTGCACCCAGCGCTTTTGCCTGCGCCAGCTGCCATGCGTGGCCGTTGTGGAAGGGGTCGTATTCGGCGATGATACCGGCAAATTTCATGACGTAACCTCAAAAGTTTGTGAAATATCTGTCATACTGCATGGAGAACTGGGGCAGAATGACAGGATTCTGGGCAGGATGTACAAAAAAGTCCGGGGACTTCGCGGCAGGCTTTGCCGCCATTGCGGCTTGAAAACCGGCCGACCCTATTATATAATAATTCTAGGAATCTGTAAAATTCTGCCCTCTCGGGGGTAGACAAAAACATATCTGGAGGAAACAAGAAGATGAAAATTCTGGTTATCAACTGTGGTTCTTCTTCCCTGAAATATCAGCTCATCGATATGGACGGTGAGAAGGTGCTGTGCAAGGGCCTGTGCGAGCGCATCGGCATGGAGAGCAGCATGATCACCCATGAAGCTAACGGCCACAAGGCCACCACTCCCGCGATCTTCCCCACCCACACCGAGGCTTTTGCTGAGGTCGTGAAGAAGATGACCACCGGCGAGGGCAAGTGCATCGACGATGTCAGCGAGATCAGCGCCATCGGCCACCGCGTCGTCCACGGCGGTGAGAAGTTCAAGGCCAGCTGCCTGATCACCGACGAGGTCATCAACACCATCCGCGAGCTGAGCCCCCTGGCTCCTCTGCACAACCCCGCAGGCATCCTCGGTATCGAGGCAGCCCGCAAGGTCTTCGGCAACGTCCCGATGGTCGCTGTCTTCGACACCGCTTTCCACAGCACCATGCCCCCGAAGGCTTATATGTACGCCATCCCCTATGAGTACTATGAGAAGTACGGCGTCCGCCGCTACGGCTTCCACGGCACCAGCCACAAGTACGTTGCTCACAAGGCTGCTGAGTACCTCGAGGAGCCCATTGAGCGCCTGAAGCTCATCACCTGCCATCTGGGCAACGGCTCCTCCATCGCCGCTGTCGATCAGGGCAAGGTCGTTGATACCTCTATGGGCATGACCCCGCTGGCCGGCCTGATGATGGGTACCCGCTGCGGCGACCTGGACCCCTCTGTGGTCAACTACCTGAAGTACACCCTGAACATCACCGGCCACGAGCTGGACGAGATCCTGAACAAGAAGTCCGGCCTGCTGGGCATCTCCGGTGTTTCCAGCGACAAGCGTGACGTGGAGGAGGCTGCTCTCCACGGCAACAAGCGCGCTCAGCTGGCTTCTGACATGCTGAACTACCAGATCAAGAAGGTCGTCGGCAGCTACATCGCAGCTATGGGCGGCGTGGACGCCATCGTCTTCACCGGCGGCATCGGCGAGCACGACGAGATCGCCCGTGCAAAGGTCTGCCACCACATGGATTGGCTGGGCATCCGCATCGATACCGAGAAGAATGAGCATACCGTGGGCGATGTCTGCGACATCACCGCCTGGGGCGCCAAGGTCCGCACTCTGGTCATCGCTACCGACGAGGAGCTGATGATCGCCCGCGACACCAAGGAAGTCCTCGAGAAGTAATCTCTGCATTTAAGGCATCCAAGGCCGCACCGCTCCCCCAAAGGGCGGTGTGGCCTTTTTGCTGTTTTGCACGAGCAAAGACCGTCTTATTATGCCGAATGCACAAAAAAGCGGGCGAGGGGTTGTTTTTTGGTTGACAAATCAAAAAAAGAACGGTACAATAGGAGAGTCCTCAGTCCGAGGACGTTTACTCATTCAAGCCCCTGGTAAGCTTACGATCAGCGCTATGGTCCCTAAAAACCAAAGGTATGGTTACAATCCTTCCGTGGGCAAGAACTAAACAAAGAGGAGATACTACTATGTTCGAAGACAAGACTTTAGTTTGCAAGGACTGCGGCAAGGAGTTTGTTTGGACTGCTGGTGAGCAGGAGTTCTACGCATCTCGCGGCTTTGAGAACCAGCCCCAGCGCTGCAAGCCCTGCCGTGATGCCCGCAAGAACGGCGGCGCACGCAGCAACGGTGGTGAGCGCCAGATGTTCGACGCTGTCTGCGCAGCTTGCGGCAAGGCTTGCAAGGTTCCCTTCCAGCCCCGTGAGGATCGCCCGGTCTACTGCTCTGACTGCTTCGCTCGCATGAAGCAGAACTAAGCGCTGATTCTACAATCTGAAGCTTAACGGCCCCCGCACTGCTTGCAGTGCGGGGGCTTTTTTCAATTACTACTTGAAATATAGGATATGATTGGGGTATATTATAGCTGAGCGCCGCAAAGGCGCATCGTAAGAGACAGAAAGGACAACTACCATGTTTGATATTTTCAATATGCTCAAGAAGGACGAAGCCAAGGCTGTGAAGCAGGTCACCCGTGAGACCATCATCGGCGACATTCTGGATATGGACCAGAGCACCGCTCCCTACTTCATGGAGATCGGGATGCACTGCCTGGGCTGCCCCGCCTCCCGCGGCGAGAGCATCGAGGAAGCCTGCGAGGTCCACGGTGTGGATTGCGACGAGCTGCTGGAGAAGCTGAACGCTCATCTGGCCTCCAAGAAGTCCTGAGTGCTGCCGACACTGGATGCGCGTCTGAGCGCTGCCGCTGAGCTGGTGCGCCCCGGTGAGCCGGTGGCCGACATCGGCTGCGACCACGGCAAGCTGACGGCGGTGCTGGCCGCTTCGGGGAAGTACCCCAAGGTCATCGGGGCCGACCTGCGCCCCGGCCCGCTGGCAAAGGCAGAACAGACGCTGGAATATGCCGGATGCAAAGACCGCGCTGAGCTGAGGCTCGGCGACGGTCTTTCTGTGTTGTCTCCGGGCGAGGTGAGCACCATCGTGCTGGCGGGCGTCTCGGCCCAGACAACGTGGGAGATCATCGAGAAAGCCCCGTGGGTATCTGCGCCGGGCGGGCCTCGCCTTGTGATGGTGCCAGCCACCCGCCATAGCGACTGTCTCTTATACAC